>OIYG01001795.1_pt1 | contig 15260 bp, 6 predicted proteins | sample 1587861 | NCBI WGS metagenome assembly OIYG01 (sample SAMN03283272) | human gut metagenome | biome: human-associated habitat; material: feces | host: Homo sapiens | place: Peru | collected 2012 | reverse complement strand
TGTCGCTGGTTCCCTTGGTGATGCCGTTTTCTACCGCCCACAGCACAGCGTCGTAATAATAGCTGCCCACGGGGACGTCGGTAAACGGCATGGCGCTGATCTTAGGGGCGGGACTGCCAGCGGTACGCCACAAGAAGGTCACGGCCTGTGCGCGGGTGCAGATGCCATCCGGGGAGAAATGGGTATCATCGGTTCCCTGCGTAATGCCGTTCTCCACTGCCCAATTCACAGCTTCCTCATAATAGCTGCCGGTGGCTACATCCACAAACACGCCGGTCTGAGGGTTGCCGTTGGCTTTCATAAAGACGACCTCGATGGTGTGTGACTCCTTCACGTTCTCGAAGGTATAGGACTTCACCGCGCCGATGCTCTTGCCGTCGATCTTGACATTGGAGACGGCATAGTCCTTATCCGGGGTGATGGTAAAGGTCTGATCCCTACCCTCACGGACGCTGACATTGCCGGAGGGAGAAATGGAGCCGCCAGCACCGGCAGTTGCCTTGATGGTGTAGTAGCTGTAGCCGTCGCCGCCATCGCTGGACTTGTGATACAGCTCAACCTCGCCGGTCAGGGTCGTGTAGTTGTCATCATCAGGCGTGAAGCGCCATTTGTAGGTCGTGTTGGCCTCGACTGTGGTATCGCCGGGCAGAACATTACCCTTGTCATCCACCCAATCCAGTTTACCTTTGTTGGGCTTCAGGGTGCTGCCATCGGTGGTCAGCGCCGCGTCCTTCAGCGTCTTGCCGTCGGCGGTGATTTTGGTGTACTTGGGTTCGCCGGTGGGTGTGGCCGGTTTGATCATGAGTACAAAGGAAGCGCTGGTGACGTCGTTGTAGTCCTTGTCACCCGCCTTGTCCGCGATGACGCTCACGGAGCCGACCTTGACGGGAGTCAGAACGCCGGTTTCGGGATCGATGGTCGCCTCGCCGGTGCTGTGAGCGGTGTCAATGCGGTAGGTCACAGCGCCCGTGCCGGAGCCGCCGGTGGTGGTCAGCGTCAGCTTTTCGCCGTAGACCACGGAAGTGTCGCCGATGATGGTCAACGGCTTCTGATCGTCCTTTTCCGTCAGGGTGACGTTCAGCGTGATGGTGAAATCCTCATAATTGTCACAGGACGCCTTGAGGGTAATGGTGATCTTGTCACCCGCCTTGCCGCCGGAGACCGCATAGGTCAGCAAACTGCCGTCCGCTGCGAAATCATGCTTGGTAAGCGTAGCCTTCGAGCCGTTGTTGACGCTGTATTCGCTGCTATAGCTCCACTTCTGCCCGGTGGGAAGCTTCGACCAGTCCGGTGTGTAGGTGTGCTCGGAGGCGTCCGTGTACTTCTGCGTCTGCGTGGGTTCACCGAGACTGCAGCCATCCGCCTTGTTCACCGTGACTTCAAGTTCAATGTTCTCCACTACGTTGTAGTTGTCTGTGTCCGTCGGGGTGAACTTCGCTTTGAAGGGCTTGACCGCGGTCGAAGCGCCTCCCACGGATTCGCTGCTATCCATCCAGATCCAGCCGTCCGGCAGCGTCACATCCGCCAGCGTCTGACCGTATTTCGCCGTCAGCCCGGTGGGAGCGGTGTAGGTCGGCGTCGCCTTCGCTACCACAAATTCGCAATACACAGCTTCAAATCCGTAGTAGTTATCCGTATCACCAATGCTGGCGTACATACGGTAGGTACCGGCGTTCAGCGCGGGCGGATTCTGAATATCCCACGTCTGAACGGAGCCGCTGCCAGTAGCGGAATAACGGTAGGTCACTTGTGCATTCGCGTCACCAGTCCGGTCTGTCACGGTCGGTGTGCTTGGCGCTTGACCGTAAGTATAGCCTGCCATGCTGACCTTGCCGTACTGTTGAGCCTTTTCGACAGTGATATTCGATCTTCCCGAAACCGTTAAATACTTCTCGGTGTCAGTCGGTTCGAAAATCCACTCGGCTGCATAGGTACCGTTCCCAACCACGGGTATATGCGTGCCGTCCACCCATTCAAAGGTTCCATCGACATCCATGTTGTTGACATCATCATGGAGCTTGCCGGAGAGAGCGATGGTATTCAGGGCGTCGCCGTAGGTGATGGCGTTCTTGCTCAGCGTCGGTGTGCCGGTGGGAGTGATCCTGTTCTTCGCAATGACGTTGATGGTCAGGGTGATGTCCTGGTAGTTGCCCGTGGAGATTGTAACAGTGATCGTGCCGAATTGTCCTTCGTCCGTGCCGCTTCTGTTTGCTTCCAGCGTCAACTCACCGGTCTTTCCGTCTACAAGGGTAATAAAGGTGCCGACACCCAGATCGGTAACAACCTTCTTGTCATAGGTGATCGTGCCGTAGTTGCAGGGAGCGGTCAGCTTCGGCAGCAGTGTCGAGAGATCGAGGGAATAGGTCTTGTGCAGGCCGTTGGCGATGGTCAACTCGCCAGCCTTTGCCGCAGGCGCGGCGGCTTTGGTGATGGTGAAGCTCTTAGCATCTTCGGCAACAATATTACAATCGAGCGTCTTGCTTTCCTCATCGCCTTCAAACACATAGTTGTTGCTCTTGAGCGTCACGGTAAAGGAAAGGGATTTTCCATCGCCAGCTTCCGGCGAGTCCTTGTAGCTTCCGTCCGCCCGCATGGTGAAGCGGGCGTTCGTGATGTCGTAAGCGTCCTCTGAGAGCAGAACGGTTGCGCCATTTGAGCGGAATGTTATCTCGGCTTTGTCAAGCGAAGCCGACGCCGTGCCATCATAAGTCTTGGCAAGCGAATCGATGCCGAGGACGAAACGCGAGAGCTTCATGGGGTCGATGGTCACCGTGATGGGCTGTTCTGCCGCATCGTTGTGGTTCTCGTCACCCATGACCTTAAAGTAGACGGTGTAGGTCCCGGTGTCATTCCCAGTGGGAATCTCAGTGGAGAATTCGCCGCTGTCGCCCAGACGGTACATCATCGTGCCGTCCTGCGTGCTGCCAGCCGCAAGGAGGGTCTGCTCACTGCCGGTATAGGTCAGGGCGTTGGCCGTGGGAGCAGTGAAGGTGGGGGCAGCCTTGTTCACCTTGATGGTCACAGTTCCAGTCGCGGTCGCGTATTCCTCATAGCCCTCCGCCGGGGTGAATGTCCACTCAGCCTGATAGTCGCCGGCTTTGTCGGGCTTGGTACTAGGATCCGTCCACTCGAAGGTGCCTTCGACCGTCTTGCCGTCGTCTTTCATCGTGCCAGTAATGGTGCTGACGCGCAGGATCTGGCCAAAGGTGATTGGCGTTGCGGTGATCTCGCCGTCCAGCACGGGAACGATCTTGTTCTTCGCGATGACTTCAACGGTCAGGAGCATGTCCTGATAGTTGTCCGTGGTGATCTTGACGCCTACGGTTCCGACGGAACCTTCGGTCTGAGATTCGACAGCCGGGACAGTCAACTGGAACTCATCGTTTGATGTGATCATTGCCGTCGAATTTGCGTAGCCGCCCTCTCCAATCAGATCGAAGTTGCAGGCCTCATATTTGATGGAGCCGTACTTACAATTATCGCCCAGCGTCGGCAGCGCGGGAAGATTGACCAGGTAAGTCTTTGCCAGCCCGTTGATAACGGTCAGCTCTATGGGCTGCATCGTGGGCGCGGCCGCCTTGGTGATGGTGAACCGGTTCGCATCATCGGTCGCGAAAACGTCGCTGACCTCTGTGGTACCTTCCGACTTACCTTCAAACACATAGTTATTGCTTGTGAGCGTCATGGTGAAGGAAAGCGCCTTTCCGCCTCCGACCTCCGGCGAGGGCAGATAACTCCCGTCGGCCTGCTGCTTGGTAAATTGAGCGCTGGAGAAGGCGAGAGCCGTATCGGGAAGTTTAATATTCGAGGTTTTCGCCGCCTTGCTGAAGAACGTCAGCTTGTCCGCAGTAAGCGTGACATCTGCACTGCCGTCGTAGGTCTTGGAGATTGACGAAACAGAGAGAAGGCTAATCGGCAACGGGTCGATGGTCACGGTGAACGTACCGGCAGCTGGTTCGTGGTTCGCGGCTTCCGCCTTGTAGTAAGCGGTGTACGTACCCGCGTCGGTGAATGTCGGTCCGTCCGAAGTATAGTCGCCGTCTACCTTGTCGCTGTAGGTGAACGTCACGGGAGTGCTGTCTACGCCTTGTCCAGACGCGATGATCGATGCAATCTGTGCCTCGCCGGTGTAATACGCGCGGGATGCTTTCACGGAAACGGTCAGCTTCGCCGGTTTGACCTTGACGGTCACAGTTCCGGTCGCGGTTGCGTATTCCTCGTAGCCCGCAGCCGGGGTGAACGTCCATTCGGCCTCATAGCTGTCGCTTGCGTCTGGCTTGACTGTGCCATTTTTCCACGCGAACGTGCCCTTGACCTCTTCTCCGGTGCCGGGGTGTTTCATCGTGCCGGTGGCCGTAAGCTTACTTTCGTTCAGCGTCTGACCGTAGGTGATCTCCGATGCGCTGACGGTGACGCCCGATGCATTGAGGGGGATCCTTGCGCTAATGACGACCTTGATGGTAAACTCGAACTTCTGATAGTTCGTGGTCACAACCGGGACGGTTATCGTGCCGATTTGTGTGTTAACATCTGAGGTGTGCGCAGACACAGTGGGCAGAGTCAGAATGCCTTCCTTTGACACGGACATACCGTTGTTGCTGTCGAGGTAGGTGCTATCCGTAAAATGGTAATCACACCCTTGATACTGGATACTGCCGTACGCGCAGCCCTCAGACAGCTTCGGCAGGAGCTTGGCCAGATCGATCGTGTAGGTCTTTGCCAGATCGTTGAAAACAAGCTGCGTGATCTCATCCGGCGATTTCGCAGAGGCCTGATTGATCTTGAAGGCCTTATCCTCCAGTTCCGCGCCGTTCAGCGTAAAGTCCTTTTGGGTCTTGCCGTCCTCAAAGACATAGCCCTCATTCTTCAACCGGATGGTAAAGGAGATGGTCTTTTCCTCTTGGCTGACATCGGCGGAATCATAGCGGGCGTTGAGCACCTCATAATCTGTACCCTTAGCCAACCGAAGCGTAGCACCAGTATAATAGCTGTCCGCGCTCTTAAATGTGATTTTCGCATTTGCAGGCAGATCTGTCGTTCCGTCGTATGTCTTAATAATGTCTCCCACCGAAGCCGCCACTTTGAGCGGTCGGACATTCCATTGGGCAGACTTGCTTCCGGTATAATCGCCGTTGTCTGTTGCCTTGATGGTCAGCGTACAGGGGCCTACATTGTAGGTGCTATCGCCGCTGGTGATGACGAAATCCACATCTTTTTCCAGCTCTGTACCGTTGTATTTCACGACAAACGTCGGCACACCGGTTGCGGTCACATAGTTAAAGGCCGCTTCATTGCCATTGGGGAATGTGATCTCGGCATTGCTTAAGTTCGGCTTGGTGACGGTCAGCTTTTTGTGGCTGCTCGTCACCGAATAGCCGTCCTTGGTGGCGGTGAAATAAATATCGTAGGTTCCGATTGTGTTTGCGTTGAGGTCTACGACATAGTACCAGGTGGTGCCAATCTTTTGATATTCAGCTTTCTTCTGGATGTATGTGGGCACGTTGTTTCCAACGATCTCCCCGGTGTGGATGTATACATCCGCATCCTTCGCATTGCAGCTGGCGCAGAGCTGGACGGTCGTGCCGCGCTCCACCTTCGGCGATCTGCCGGTCAGGTTCTTGCCATCGACCTTCAGATTCAGGGTCTTGGTGGTGATGGGCAGTCTATTGATGATAACATTGTTCAACTGCGAGACTTTGACATCATCCTGGGCATACCACTTGTGGGTGCCGTCCGCGTTGAGCACCTTGTATCCAAGTGCTGTGCCATTCAGAATCGTTTTCCACGTCGCGCCCTCTGCCAACGTCAATTCGCCGATCACGGCAGGATATTTCGACCCGGAGAGTTCCGCACCATCGCAAGCAACGACCTTATCAATACTGGCCGTGGTCGTGTTTTTCGTATTGCTCAAGGTGGTGGTGATATAGTCACCCTTGATGCCCTTGACCGTCACTGTGCCCTTGATGGAGTGGCCGTACAGGTCAAGTGCCGTGTCCTGCGTGCCGTTGATGGTATAATCGCCGGTCACGTCGGTCAGCAGCTTGAATTCTGCGCCGCCGTCTCTGTCTGCATCAATGGCCGTTTGTAAATTTGCAAATCTCCGCTGCTGGCGGTTGCCCTCGCCATTGTTCAAGGCTGCTTCAGCCACCGCAGGCGCGTTGCAGTATGGACAGGTAGTGGCGCTTTCGCCAAAGCCTTCCGCGCCGCCGTGGTCGCAGACCTTCTGGCAGACGGTGCATTTGCCGTTTTCCCACTTGTGCTCGCACGGGCGCACGGTCACTTCGTCTGCTGTTTGGGTCTCGTTGCTCAGGTCGAGCGGGGCATTATCCTTCCAGAACAGGCTCTCGCCGTCCAGATAGTTGGAAAGCTGCTTGCCGCTATCCTCTGTTTTGATGCTGTAGTCGTTAGTGCCCTTCTGGAACGTACCGCTTTTCAGTACGGCGTTGCCATCTGTTTTTAACAGCACACCGCCGGTGTACGTGCCGCCGTCAAACTCCACCGTGCCATAGAGCACATATGCCAGCAAGACAGACCGTTGATCATTCAAGGATTCCGCTACAGATCCGCTCTTTGCGGTCACATTTTCCAGTGTCAGCTTCGGGCCGCTATTGGATGAGATGTAAAGAACGCCATCATAGCTCGTGCATCTGCTGCCATCCAGCGTGCCGTTTTTCAGCGTCAGCTGGCTTCCGTTGTGCAGCATGATCAGGCAGGCACCGTCGGCACTCAGGGTATGGTTGTCCAGATCGATGGTGAAGTTCTTTTGAGAAGAACCTACCTGCAGCACCGCGCCGTTGCCCAGATCAAGATCATCCAGCAGCGTGATGGTCCCGCCGTTCTGGACGGCATTGATCGCCTTCGACAGAGAAGCGTATTTCACGTCTCCAATCTTTGCGACCGGCGCATCTATGGCCGTACCCTGCTGAACGGTCACGACCGTGTTGAAGCCGCCGCCGGTGCGCACCTGTGTTCTGTTCTCATCCACATAGACACAGCCATCTCCCAGAAGTTCCATGCAGTCGCAGCTGGTAGCATCAGTGGTCTCGTTCACCTTCCAGAAAATGCTTTTGACATTCTCGTTTGTTATGGTATCCATGTAGGGGCGGAACGTACCGCCTTCCAGTGTGACTTGACTTTTTACACCTACGTACAGTCCCTGATAGTCGCCGCTTTTGATGACAGCAGAGCCGAAGTCGCCCACCGTCACACTGCTTTTACCACTCGTTACTGTGGCGGTCACGTCTTCCAGCGTCATGATCGAACCGGATCTGTACGCGCGGATGGCGCAGCTACCGTCTCCTGCGGCTTTTACTGTACCGTTCTTCACCGTTACGGTGGCATCTTTGACCAGCAGAACGCCGTAAAGTAACCACGCCTTGGAGCTGGACAGCGTTTTGCCGTTCAGGTCGAAGGTGATGCTCTTGCTGATGGTCACATATGTCTCGCCCAGGTCTACGTCGCTTAGCAGTGTGACGGTATCGCCGTCCTGCGCCGCGTTCAGCGCATCGTCGAGAGAGGTGTAGTTGTTGGTTACGCCGCCGCTCGTCGTCACCGAAGCAACGTCGTTACTGACCGTAAGTTCCACGATGTCCGAGATACCTTCGTTGTAATTCTTGGTCGCGGCGGTCTTGGCGTAGACATAGTAGGTGTTATTGCCTTCCTCGTCGAGCTTGTCGATCACGGTGTTCTCGTCGATCTTGGGGATCGCTTCGCTGCCCTCATACTCCGAATCCCCAGCTATTGTTTTATACTGTGTATAGTAGTACGTCACCGCAGCGTCTTCCTTCACGCCGCTGACGGACAGAAGCGGAAGGAGCTTTTCGCCTACCGCACAAGTCGCCCTGGAAAGAGATACGGTCAGATCGGGATAGGCCTTGTTGATGTTTCCGCCGATCTCAAATTTTTCTTCGCCCGCCTTGAGCTTGTACTTCGCTGCGGCTTCGCCGATCAGCGTGATCTCCACAGTGACGGTATGCCATCCCGCGTCTGCGGAATCGAACGTCTTCACCGCAGAGAAGTCCGTCCCTTCCTTGAACTCGATCTCATTTGTGCCGTCTGTAAACGTCAAGTCGATTGGAATCGTGCCGCCGTCCGTCGTGCCGTCATAGCTGCGACCAATGGAATCGGGCTTGCTTACGCACCAGATCTCCGTTCGTGTGTCCTCTCCGGGGATGTACGTGCCGCCGCCCCCTTCTGTCGGGCCGCCGGGCGGCACATAGATCCCGCCGCCTCCGGTGCCGGTCTCACCTCCGCCGATGACGCCGCCCGATATGCTTCCGTCCTCTCCCTCGGCAAAAGCCGCTGTGGGCAGAAGCGTCAGGCAAAGCACGAGCACCATAAATAAGCTCAATACTCGTTTTTTCATAAGATCCTCCTTTAGGATATACATATAGGGTTTCTATCCAGCCCGTTCAAGCACAGGCACAGCTTTTATAGGTCATCCGGAATGAGCCGCAGCTTCTTCGCGGCGGTTTTTGCCTCGCTGCGGCGGCTGACGTTCAGTTTCGTCAGAATATGCCGGACGTGGGTCTTGACGGTGGGGAGCTTGATGTTCAGGATCGCACCGATCTCGGCGTTGCTCCTGTCAGCGCAGATCAGGCGCAGAACCTGCATTTCCGCTGCCGTCAGTTCCTCGCCATGGGGTAAAGGCGGCTGCAAAAACGCCGGATAACAGGATGCCTGCATCCGCACCGCACCCATGAGCCGACTGCCCCATTTGCTGTCTTTGTCCCACGAAAGCGTCTCCAGCAACGGCAGCGCCGCGTTGCCATACATGCTGATGGTTCGGATGAAGGAAAACTCCTTTGCTGCGTCCAGCGCCGCCAGCAAATGCTCCTGCCACACCTTGTCATCCTGCCGGTACAGGGCGATGGCATATAGCATATCCAGATGGATGCCGTCGATGTGCCGGCGGCAGACCTGACAATAGGTTCGCAGCGGCGCAAGCGTCAGCAGCGCGGCGTCCGACCTGCCGTTCGTAAGCTCCGCCATGGCCTGCGTCAGATACTGATAACGCTTCATGACATTCAGCCGCTGGGGGTCTCTTGGTGCCTTTTCCCGGTACCAGCTCTCCGCTGTGTCCAGATCTCCGGTCTGCAATGCAATGCGGCACAGCATCGCGTCGATGTTGGGAAGGAAACGCTTCTGCCCCTGCTTTTCAAAGCGCGTGCGCAAAAGCTCCAGCGTATGCCGCGCATCGTCCGCGCGGCCGGATGCAAACTGACTGCGGCTTAAAAGTCCCACAGCGGCAAACTCAATGTCCGGCGTACCGTTTTGTTGGATCTCATGGATGCGCCCCATCATCGAGAGCATCCGGGCAGAAATGTCCTCGCCCTTCTCAAATTTGCTTTCCGCAATCGCGGTGTCTGCCAGGCAAAAGCCGTCCTTTCCCAGGACTGCCTCCACGGGGACACGCAGCGTCTGATAAAGCAGATCATCCTTTTTGCTCCATGCGGAAAAGTCCTTGCCGCCGTTCATGATGCTGGGCAAAGCACTGGTGACGGAAAACGGCGGGAGCGACACTTCTTTGTTGGTGATCAACCGGAAAGCTGCCGGGATCGTGTCCGTCAGACTCTCCACACCCCGTTGTGGCAGGGAGATGTCCAGCCACGCAAGGCGGCTGCGCGCCTGCTTCCCGGCGGCATCCTGCTTCCCGCGCTGTTCGGAGAATTTCCGCAGCTCCTGATACCAGCGTTCAGAACTCTTGTAGTCTGCCGCCAGCGCACAGAGCATACTCATGCTCTGCATCAAAGACGGCGAGGCAAGGATCTCGTCCTCCGGCAGCGCGCGGTAGTATTGCGCCATCTCTGCGTAATGCCCCATGCCGGGGTGCATCTCCGCGTTGCGGATCAGAATCTCGGAGACCTTGGAGTGATCGCCGCCTCTGGTGTAGCAATCCAGCGCGTGGGCATAGTCCTCTTTCAGCTCGTAATACAGACCTCCGCGGCCGAAAATCGCGTTCCGCTTTTCCGGCGCATATTCCCGCTCCATCGCCCAGAGAAGGAATGTGCGGAACTGCGGCCAGAAATGGAAGTGCTTTACATCATCGTCACAGCGCAGCATGGAGGTGCGGCTCAGCAGCCATTCCAGCAGCTCCCCGGCGTGCGGGTCGCCGCTGACCACCCGCGCCAGTTCCGGATCAAAACGCTCGAAGGGCGCAAGCTCCAGCAAAAACCGCCGCACAGGCAGATCGAAGCGCTTGTAAACATGCTCCTGAAAATATGTAAACACCTGCCGGCGTGCCTGCGCCGCGATCTCAGCGCCGAATGGTTTTCCGCCGGACATACACTGTGCGACGGTCACAAGCCCCAACGGGTAACCGGCGGATTCCTTCAAAATGGCGCCGATCTCATTGTCTGTTACAGCAACTTCATGGGCTTCAAAGAGCTTTCGGATATCGTCACGGTCGAAGAGCAGATCGTCTGCGTACAGCACGGTCATCAGTCCCGTGTATTGAAAGGCTGCCAGGCAGCCGGGCGGCGTTCCGCGCGAAAGCAGCACAAAGCGGCGTTCCGGGCTGCTGCGGATCAGCTCGCAAAGTGCCTGTGGCCCAGTTTCTTCCTGCATGAGCTGAAGATCGTCGATCAGCAGGACATCCCAGTCCTGCGCTGGCAATGAGATCGCGCAGTCCGGCTCTCCCGCATTTTGCCGCAGTACCTTCCGCCCGCGCAGCAGTGCATCCGCCAGCACGGTCTTTCCAAAGCCGCAGGGTGCGCTGAAAAAAAGGACTCTGCCATGCGCCATGAAGCTGTCAAACCGTTTCTGAACGGAGGGCTTTATGATGATATTTTCGGTCATTTCTTCCCTCCCTTTGATACAGATTGAGATTGTCCCGTAGGGTTCCCCTACGGGACAAGGGGGCGCGCCCCCTTGTCATAAACCTTTCGACACTTATCTCAACTTATATTATACGCGGCTGTTCTGAAATGTAAATCATCCCAAAGGATGAGACACGCTGCATAGCAAACGGCTGTGCAGGCCAGCATTTCGTGAGGTGAAAAAGAAATCGTACAGCATCAGGCCAAAATGCCTGCGCTGTGCGATTCGGTGTTTACTTATAGAGTCTTGTCACTTCTTACTATGTCACAGGAGAATCAAAATTAAAGCTGCGGCGCAATGCGACCTGTCCACGTTCAGTGTAATATTCTTCTTCAACGCGCACAGCGCAATTATATTTCGACAATAGTATAGCATAGAAACGAGTTGAATAAAACGGGAGAAAGAAAATATGTTGTATCTTTTCTTTGAACGCACACTATTTTTGCAATGATTTTCTGAAAACTGGCCAAAACACCCTGTTCAGATTGTAGTATGGGTAGAGGGGAAATACGGGGGTACGAAGTAGTCAGCAGCAAGCAGGGACTTTGTGTGCCACAGAAGTCCCAATCACAGCCGAAATCGGCTGACTCTTTGGGGGCACAGCCCCCAATCCCCCGAAAGGAGAGATGTGTATGGGGAAAGATGTTCGTATCGCCATCCGTGTGACGGCAATAGAGAAAGAGAAGATTCAAGTAACAGCCCGAAAATGCGGGCTGCGTACAAGCGAATATGTGAAGCAAAGAGCGTTGGGGCACGAGCCGAGAGCGGTTCCGTCTGACGCTCTTTTTGCTTGTCTTGAAAAGCTTGGCGAGCTTGCGGACAAGGCGAGTTCACCGGAGCTGGACAAGGAAATTTACACGGTGCTGAAGCAGATCACAGCAGAGTTTCTGCTTCCCGGAATGGGGTGATGCGCTATGGCTGTGACAGGCTTTTGGCCTGTGTTCAAAAATCTGAAAGCCACGCTGGACTACGCCGACAATCCCGACAAGACCACCGCACCGGAATATCTAGACGAGGACTTGTATGCCGCCCTGCGCTACGCAGAGAACGATGACAAAACCGACCGCAAGATGTTCGTGGGAGGCATCAACTGCTCGGCGCAGATTACAAAGGAAAGGAAACACCCGGCGGGATGCCTCGCATTCTGGATGATGACCTATTTTACTGGGTGCAAACGATGATGAACAAAAATAAAAATGCACCAGTTCGAACTCACGGCGAGGGCGAATACCTGCTGACCACAAAGCTATTCTGCGGGCACTGCAAGGAAATGATGGTGGGCTACGGCGGCACCAGCAAGACCGGCAGGCAATATCACTACTATATGTGCAAAAATGCCCGCAGGAAAAAGTGTGGCAAGAAGATCGTCAGCAAGTCCTATATCGAGGACCGTGTGGTCAACGAGTGTTTGAAAATGCTGACTGAGGAGAAAATCCACTTCATTGCCAAGAAGGTGGCTGAGGAGTGCGCCAAAAGCCCGGATAACCTTACCGCCAAGGCGCTGAAAAAGGCGATCCGAGAGGCGGATACGGCCATTGAAAATCTCTGGAAAGCCATTGAGCAGGGGCAGGCCGTGGAGATGCTGACGGATCGACTCAACAAGCGCATGGCAGAAAAGGCAGACTTAGAGACACAGCTTGCTATCGAGGAAAACAAGAAGATCACGCTGACGGAGGCACAGATTTTAGCGTTTCTGGACTATGTCTGCGAGATGCCCGCCGATGATGTGAACAAGCGCCGAGCCATCATCAATATCTTTGTTCATTCTATCTATCTGTATGACGACCACTTTACCCTCATCATCAACGCCAGCAAGAAGCCATTGAGCATTGACAATATCCCGCTGGATGATATAGAAACGGCATTTGAAGGCGAAACCGGAGCTTTGGAGGGGTGTTCATCCTTGAGCACCCCTGCTCCACCACGAAGTGCGGTAGTCCATGATACAATGGGCTACCGTATTTTTGTAGCAAGAAAACCACCGGCAGTGCCGGTGGTTCCAAAAAGCTTTAGCTATGCCTAGGGAACCTCTGAATAAATCGGCTGCGGCGCTCAGTGGGTCTTTTGCCCCAACTTATCGGTTTGAAAATCTTGAAATACGTAAAGGATTCCTGCAATTTCCAAACCTCAATTTGGAACAAAATCCCTCGCTGAGCGCTCTTGCAATTTAATCAGAGGTTCCCTAGAAAATACAATCTTTATAAAAATAGCATTTGTATTTTCTAGTAGAATGGACTATTATAGAGAAAATAGAGCGTGATACCAGGAGGAAAATAGGATGCTTCGCATATTGATTTGTGATGATGATGCGAGGGCGCTCGAAACCATCAGAAGCGTTGTGGATCAGACCCTTGCAGAAGCCGGTGAGAAAGCAAGCATAACCGCAATTTCCAACATGAACGAACTCCCGGAGACGGCGTTTTCCGATTGCAATATTGCCCTTTTAGACATTGATTTTGAAAGCAGCAAAAGCAACGGCATGGATTTTGCTCGAGAAATTCGATCGCAGAACGGCGAGGCCATCATCATTTTTGTGACAAACTTCATTGAATATGCACCGGAGGGATATGAGGTACAGGCGTTTCGCTATGTTTTGAAGCGGGATATGCAAAAGGAATTAAGAAAAGTACTCCATCTGGCGCTGCTGAATGCAAAAAAAGAAAGTCTTTCCGTTCAGGTGAAGGGCGAGATGATAGATATTTCCCTTGACAAACTCCTCTATCTGGAGGTGCAGCAGCATTATGTAACGGCCATTGTTGAATCTTGTCAACAGAGGAAATACAGCTTTGCCTCGTCTTTGGCCGAGTTGGAAGAACGTCTGGCACCGCGTGGCTTCCTTCGCATTCACAAAAGCTACCTTGTCAATATGAAGTATTTGAAAAAATATCAATGCCGCAAGGCGGTTTTGGCCGATGGAACGACTCTCAGAACCAGTGAAAAGAGTTATGCTGAAAACAAAAAGAAATTTTTGCTATGGAAGGGGAAGCATGGATGGAATACATAATCGGTGGACTTTGGAGTGGCTTAGAGCTCCTTGCCAGCCTGTTTTTTTCGGGAGCCTTTCTTTCTCGGCGAGAGAAAAAATGGTATCAGCCGCTACTTTTCCTTTCTGCATGGATCTTCGTTTGTGTTTACACCAATTTGGAGCTCAACCGAATGATCATGCAGACCCTGTCCATTATGGTCTATGCAGCCCTTTCTTGTGTGGTGCACGATGGCAAATGGTATCTCCATATTCTACTGGCACTAATCAGCTATCTGTTCCTTTTGATTACCGACGCCCTAGTCGTAAACGGAATGTGCGCCTTGCTGCATCTCAGCTACAATCAGCTCATGGAGCGGATGTGGCTTTTCATCACACTGACCACAATTGATAAAACAATCGCCGTATTTTTGGCATGGCTGCTGGGAAAGATCCGGCATCGAAGAGCTTTTGGCAGCGGTTACGGCAAGTGGCTCGTTCTGTCCATCCTGTTTCCATTGGTCAGCACGCTGCTCTTTGCAGTGCTTTTTTGTTCTCTGCCTACCGATGAGGATGTCTCGTTGGTCATCGTTATTTTCAGCGGTGTTCTGTTGATTGCCAATGCTGCAATGCTGTATGTCGTTTCCGTCATAGAGAAAGCTGCGGAGCAGGAGCAGAACACACGTATCCTGCGCCGACAGATTTCTATGCAGTCTCAGAGCTATCGAAGCTTAGAGGAAAGCTACACCGCACAAAGAAGAATGACCCATGAGTTTGAGCGGCATATGCAGGTGCTGAACGATCTGCTGGAGGAAAAAGAATATCATACTGCTCGGGACTATATTCAAAGGCTTCAGAACAATCGCTCGCTGCACCTGTTTCATATCTCCACTCATAACCCGGTGGTGGATGCGTTGCTCAATCAGAAATATCAACTTGCTAAGGATCAGAATATTGCAATGCACATTGAGGTCAATGACCTTTCCGCACTGCCTATCCCCAGTGACGAGCTTGTGGTGGTTTTGGCCAACCTATTGGACAATGCCATAGAGGCTTGCATGAAGGTAGACGGAGAACGAGAGATCCTTTGCAGTATGATTATGGAGAACAGCGTATATCTTGCCATCAGCAATTCCACGCCACCCGTGCAGATTGTTGGAAATGAGATTGCGACAACAAAAGCCAACGCCATGGAGCATGGGTTCGGACTGCCTGCCGTAAAGCTGATTTTGGAGAAACTTCATGCAGAATATACGTTTGATTATTCCAAAGGCGTTTTTCAGTTTGTCGCAGAGATCCCCTGCGAAAACCGGGACCGTAAACCTGCGTAATACCTGCAAACACAGCATGGACGGCTTGAAATAACGCATAACATAACTGCATCTTCAAAATTATTTGTGACAAAATATAAAATTGTTTCTAGGGAACCTCTGATTAAATTGCAAGAGCGGTCAGCGAGGGATTTTGTTCCAGATTGAGG
>OIYG01001794.1_pt1 | contig 15264 bp, 14 predicted proteins | sample 1587861 | NCBI WGS metagenome assembly OIYG01 (sample SAMN03283272) | human gut metagenome | biome: human-associated habitat; material: feces | host: Homo sapiens | place: Peru | collected 2012 | reverse complement strand
GAATTGGGGCAAAAACCCTGTCTGAGACTTCTTGCCGAATTGCGCGGTGCTGCCTAAGCTGTTGTCTGGCGGGGCAAAGCCGCTGCTTTACAGGGTATGCCCGGCGGCGGGGGCTTTTTTGTGCCAGCGGAGGAAGAAATAGCTTACCTCAATGATGCAGCAGGTGGTCCAGCCAAGAGGGTAGCCAAGTCCTACCAGCAGGGGGGTATTGGCAACATAGTGGGTAACGAGGAACAGATACAGCTGCCGCAGACCCACAAAGGTCGCAATCATGATGACCATGGGACCGGTGGAGTCGCCCCGCCCCCGGAGTGCGCCGGCAAGCACGTGATTGACACAGTTGAATACCAGAAAGAAGCAGTTTGCCCGGATGAACAGAACGCCATATTCAATGACGGCGCTGTCCGGAGAGAACAGCGATACGGCAGGTGCGGCAAACAGCACAAGCAGCGCCGCAATGGTAAAGGTGACCACAACGGAGAGCACGACGGTGGTGACGGTGCCTTTGTTGGCGCGCTCCTGCTTCCCGGCGCCGATGTTCTGGCTGACGAAGGTAGTGGACGCCATGGCAAGACTCTGCATGGGCAGCATCAGGAACTGATCGAGTTTATTGTAGCAGCTCCAGCCTGCCATGCAGTCGGAACCGAAGAAGTTGATGTAGGACTGGACAAACACGTTGGAGAAGGCGGTGATCACGGACTGGATACCTGCCGGTAAGCCGACAGCAAAGATGTTCCCGAGAATGGACCAGTCAATTTTCATGTCACGCCAGGTCAGGCGGTAAATGTCCCGGGAACGGGTCAGAAGATACAGAATCAGAAATGCGGATACGAACTGGGAGATGATTGTTGCCCAGGCGACGCCCGCAGTTCCGCTCTTGAATTCGATCACAAAGAGCAGATCCAGCAGGGTGTTCAGAATGCTGGTGAGAATCAGAAAATACAGCGGGCGCATGGTATCCCCCACTGCCCGGAGAATGCCGCTGCCCATGTTGTAAATCAGCAGCCCGGAAATACCGCCGATGTAGATTTGCAGATAAACGGTGGCGGCTTCCATCACATCGTCCGGTGTAGCCATGAGACGAAGCAAAAAGGGCACGGAAGCAACGCCCCCCACAGTGAACAGAACGCACAGCAGAAAGGTGGCTGCCATCGTGGTTTCAATGGCTTTGTGGAGCTGCTCCAGATTTCTGGAACCAAACAGACTGGAAATTACCACACCGGCGCCGATGGAAAAGCCGTTGAAGAAAAATACCAGAATGTTTACGATCATGGTGGTTGCTCCGACGGCAGCCAGAGCTTCCTTTCCCACAAAGTTGCCGACGACAACGGAGTCCACGGTGTTATACAGCATCTGAAAGACGTTCCCCAGCATCAGGGGCAGGGAAAAGAGGAGGATTTCCTTCCAGATGGCCCCGGTGGTCATATCCCGGGCAGAGGTTTTTCCGGATGCAGCGGACAAAAACGACATGGTAATTAAATTCCTTTCCAGAGTGGTTTTTCTTATTTTACACAAATTTTACAGTAAGTGCAATCCCAAAAGAAAAAGCAGTCGGATTTTGTGGGAATCGGGAAAATGCAAAAAAGTTCTGAATTTTACGCAGATTTGTGAATATTCTTTAAAAGTTTTGACATTTGAAAGAAAATCCATGATTTTCCGTTGCAGAAACAGCTTTTTTCCGGTATAGTATAGAAAATAACGGAGAAGCAGGCCCCCGGCGCTGTTAGCCAGCAGTAAAGCGGCGGCTTCCGCATTCTCAAAAACCGGAAAAGGAGCGGGGCGATTGAAGGAATTGAAGAATAAGATCCGGGAGGCGCTCATTTCTGCGCTTCCGGTCACGGCGCTGGTATATCTGCTGGCGCTTACACCGGTCCTGAATCTGTCGAGGGCGGAGCTTGTGACCTTCACGGTGGGGGCGGTGCTGCTGGTACTGGGCATTGGCCTGTTCAGTCTGGGTGCGGATCTTGCCATGACCCCCATGGGGTCTCTGGTGGGCGCGGGACTGTCCAGGCAGAAAAAACTGGGGCTTCTGGGCGGCGTATGCTTTCTGCTGGGGGTGCTCATCACTGTGGCGGAGCCGGACCTGCAGGTCCTGGCAAATCAGGTCAGCACGGTCATGAACGGAACGGTGCTGATCGTCTGTACCGGACTGGGTGTGGGGGCGTTCCTCGTGGTCGCGGTGCTGAAAATCGTATTCCGCGTGTCCCTGTCCCAGATCCTCATGCTGTTCTACATGCTCCTGTTTGCGCTGGCGCTTGTTTTGCAGGAAACGGGCAGCGGGGCGCTGCTGCCCATGGCCTTTGATTCCGGCGGCGTGACCACGGGCCCCATTACGGTGCCCTTCATCATGGCGCTGGGCGTCGGCATTTCGGGCGTGTTGGGCGACCGGCGGATCAAGGAAAATGCCTTTGGCCTTGTGGCGCTGTGCTCGGTGGGGCCGGTGCTGGCGGTGCTCCTTCTGGGCATCTTTTCTTCCAGCAATCTCAGCTATACGGTTCCTGATTATACCGTCAGCGAGCAGGTGGCGGGAGCCTTCCTGACCGCCGCCGGGCACACGGCAAAGGAGGTCGCCCTTGCGCTGGGAATGATCGTGGGGGTGTTTTTGCTCTGCAAATGGCTGTTCCTGTCCATGAGCCGCCGGATGGCGCGGCAGATCACCGTGGGTGTTCTGTTTACTTATGTGGGCCTTGTAATGTTTCTGACGGGCATCAACGTAGGCTTCATGCCCATCGGCCACCGAATCGGACAGGTCCTTGCGGGAGGCAGCCGGGTGTTCCTGGTGCTGTTCGGCTTTGCCATTGGCGTGCTTGTGGTGCTTGCCGAGCCTGCGGTGCATGTGCTGAACAATCAGGTGGAGGAGGTCACCGGCGGGCTTGTCAGCCGGAAGGCCATGATGGCGGGGCTTTGCGTCGGCGTGGGCAGCGCATTGGCATTGAGCATGCTGCGGATCATTTTTGATTTCTCCCTCGTTTATTACATCGTTCCGGGCTATTTTCTGTCTCTGCTGCTGAGCCTGTTTGTCCCGCCGGTCTATACGGCCATTGCGTTTGACTCCGGCGGCGTGGCCAGCGGCCCCATGACCTCCGGCTTCCTGCTGCCGCTGGCGGTGGGCGCCTGTGCCGCGCTGCAGGGGGAGGAAGCGGTTCTTGCGGATGCCTTCGGCGTTGTGGCGCTGGTGGCAATGGCACCGCTGATCACCATCCAGCTGCTGGGCTTCCGGGGAATCCTCGCCGAAAAGCTCAGCGAACGCAGGGCAATGCGGAAAATTCTGGATGCCGACGACATGCAGATCATCAACTTTCTGTAAGGAGGGGCTTTTGTGGACAATACGGTCAATGATTCCGCCATTAAGAAACTGAAGCTCCTGTTTACCGTGGTGGATCGGGGCAAGGCGGATTTTTATCTGGATGTACTGAGCCAGTTTGATGTGAATTACCAGATGGTCGTGAGCGGCCTGGGAACGGCAAATTCCGAGCTGGTGGAGCTGCTCAGGCTGGAACCCCACAAGGCGGTGATCCTCAGCGTCATGCGGGAGAATGAGGTGGAGGAAGCCATGAATTGTCTGGAGGACAAGTTCGCCTCCATCCGGAACGGAAAAGGAATTTCCTTCGCCGTGCCGCTGTCCGGTGTGATCGGCGTGAATCTGTATCGGTTTCTCAGTGACAATCGAATGGGCAAGGGGGATGGCGTATGAAAACGGAAGCACATGAAGTGATATTTGCGATTGTGAACGCGGGCTTTGCCGAGGACGTGATGGACGTTGCCCGTGAGCAGGGCGTGCGGGGCGGCACGATTCTGAATGCCAGAGGCGTTGTCCGGGAAGAGGCGGCGGCTTTCTTTGGGATCACCCTCCATGCGGACAAGGAGATCGTCATGATGGTGGTGGAAAAGTCCATCCGGGACCGGGTGCTGAACGCGATCTACCGGGAAATGGGCATGGCAAAAAAAGCCAAAGGCATCGCCTTCTCCCTCTCCGTCTCCGACGTAGTCGGCTTGGCCGTACCGGAACCGGAAAAAAAGAAATGATTTCTATAAAAAAGCACCCAAAAGGGTGCTTTTTTGCGGCCAGAATTACAAACAACGGAAGCAAAGGTAAAAACCCATCGTATTCGTCATTCCGAGCGAACGCAGTGAGTCGAGGAATCTTCCCGAGTGGCAATTTTACCTTGTGTTGGTACTTTTCTGCCACGTGCGTGGATTTCTCCACTCCGCTGGCGCTAAAGGCCTGAATGACATGACGGGGGCGTTTTTTGTATTATCGGAAATAGTTCCGTCCTTTCACGTGCGGAACGGCACATAGGCCGTTCCCTACGGTTTCGCTGGTAGGGGCACGTTTTCAACCAAGGGATTTTAAGGACGGGAGGTGATCATATGGGGCGTTTGTACGGATTCGCATACTGGTTCTGCAATATTTCACGCCCCCCGCTGCCGCATCGGTCAGGGCTACGCCCTGCAGCTTCACGGTCGGGGAAGCCAAGCCCGGTGGGCGGCTTTGCTACGTCTTTGGGACTCTATTTTTCTCCCACTGCCACAGAATCAGAAAACCGATGCCCGCAGCGATCCAGGAGGAGATATAGATATCGATGATACATTCCATGGTATGCTGTCTGGGCAGCACCAGCAGGATCCCCAGCACCCGCAGAAGGCAGATGGACAAAAGGGTCAGGATCATGGGCCTGACCGTATCACCCGTTCCGCAGCATGCGCCGGAAAAGCTTTCCGCCAAAGCATAAAACAGGAAGAATGGGGCCATTCGCCGCATAAAAACAACCGCCTGGGGTACGACTGCCGCCGCATCCTGCACGGGAACAAACAGGCCGCCAAGCGGGGCCGTCAGGAAATACAGGCCAAGGCTTACCGTCCCCACTGCGGCCACGGACATGGCCGCACCGATCCGATTGCCTTTACAGACCCTGTCCCAACGTCCCGCCCCCATATTCTGGGCGGTATAGGTCGTCAGTGCCGGCCCCATGGCATCCGCCAGGAGCCAGATCAGCATATCCAGCTTGTCGCAGATGCCCCAGGCCGCAATGGTGTCTGTTCCCATCGTGTTCACCGCTGCCTGCACAATGGAATTGGCCACCGGGAACAGCACCGATTGCAGTGCCAGCGGAATGCCGGTCCGTACCATGGCCCACAGGTGTTCCAGCCACCGCCGGAGCCGCCGTGCGCCAATCCTTTGCGGCAGTTTTTTCCCTGCCATCCACAGTGCCATTGCCGCACTGACCATCTGGGCAAAAACCGTTGCGATCGCCGCACCTGCGGTTCCCATCCCCAGCCCGCCTACCAGCAGAATGTCTCCTACAATGTTGATAATCGAACTGACCAGCAGAATATACAGGGGACTTTTGGAATTTCCAAAGGCACGCAGGACACCGGAGGCCATGTTGTATAAAATCATAGCCCAAATGCCCCCGAAATAAATTCTCGTATATTCCAGGGTCTGAGCATAAATATCCTCCGGGACCTGCATGAATTGCAAAAGCACAGGTGTCAGCAGAACACCTCCTACTGCGCACAGGATCCCAAGTACCACCGCCAAGGCGACCGCTGAGAGCATGCAGGAGCGCAATCCGTCCCGGTTCTCCGCACCAAAGTGCCGGGAAATCAGGATGGTCGCCCCGGCAGCAAGGCCGTTCATAAAATTGATGGGAAACCGAAAGAGCGTATGCACGGAATCAATGGCCGCCAGTGCGGTCTTCCCGGCAATGCGCCCAACGATCACCGCATCCGCCGTCACATACAGCTGCTGCACCAGGCTGCTGAGCATCAGCGGCACCACAAAGGCCAGCAGGGCAGAACCGATGGGGCCGGAAATCAGGCTTTCGTTTCTTTTCACGCCATCCTACCTTTCCTCAGGAAACAGATGACAGGCCACGCCGTGTTCTTTGGACAGCCAGCGCATTTCCGGTTTTTCCTGGGCGCACTTTTCAAAGCATTGGCTGCAACGATCCCGAAATGGGCAGCCCGCCGGAATATCCAGGGGGCTGGGTGGCTCCGAGTCAATAACCGTAATAGGCTTCCTCGGGTCCGTATCCAGGTCCAGGACTGCATCAATGAGTGTACGGGTATAGGGATGCCGGGCCTGCGTGCGCAAATTCTCCCCAGGTAAAATCTCCACCACCCTGCCCAGATACATGACCGCCACCTGATGGGCCACGCTCTGCACCAAAGCAATGTCATGGCAGATAAAGCCTATGGTAAGGCCCTGCTCTCTCTGAAGTTTAACGATCAGTTCGATTATATTTTTCTGTACGGATACATCCAATGCTGCCGTTGCCTCATCCAAAATCAGGATCTCAGGCTGGAGGGCCAACGCCCGGGCAATTGCTACCCGCTGCCGCTGACCGCCGCTCATGCTGTGAGGGTAACGGTCTTCAAAATCTCCGGGCAGCTCCACCATTTCCAGGAGGCTGCGGCATACCGCTGCCCTTTCCTTTGGGGTGATCAGGCCAAAATTCAGCAACGGCTCACAGACAATATCCCGCACCCTCATTTTGGGATTGAACGATGCGCCGGGATCCTGAAAAACCATCTGAATGTGCCGCCGTGTCTGCCGCAGCTTCTCTCCCCGAAGGGCCGTAATATCCTGGCCCCGATACAGGATCTGCCCGCTGTCCGGCCGGTCCAACGCTACCAGGAATCGCATAAATGTGCTTTTGCCGCAGCCGGATTCCCCTACAAGGCCCAGCGTTTTTCCCTTTACCAGCTGCAATGAGACATCCTCATTTGCCCGCAGCCATCGGCCGTCAGGAGCGGGATAGCTTTTGCAAACATGCAGGGCCTCCATGATCACTTCCGGCTCAGACATAACGCACACCTCCCAACGTCGGAACGGATTCCAGCAGACTTCTTGTATAGGCATTGGTAGAAGATTGGAGAATGGTGTCCCGGTTCCCCGACTCCTCGATGCGCCCCTGGCGCATCACCAGAATACGGTCTGACAAATAGGCGGCAACGCCCAGATTATGGGTGACCAGCAGGATTGCGGTTCCATAATCCCGGCGCAGTCTGGCCATCTCCCCGACGATCTGGGCCTGGGTCGTCACATCCAGCGCAGAGGTGGGTTCATCCGCCAGCAGCAGCTTCGGCTCATAGCTCATGGCCATGGCAATGCCCACCCGCTGCTGCATACCGCCGGAGAGCTGAAAGGGATAGGAGCGCATGATATTTTCAGGGCTTGGCAGTCGCATTCTGGCAAGCATTCGGGTTCCTTTTTCCCAGGCTTCTTTTTTTGTCAGTTTTTCATGGGTCCGCAGATATTCCGCAAAAACGGTACCGATTTTCCGGGTAGGATTCATCATGGCCCCGCTGTCCTGAAAAATCATGGAAATTTCCCGCCCTCGGACAGTGCGCCACTGCTCCGGGGTAACATTCAGAAGATCCTTTCCGTCAAATACAATATTCCCCTGGGTAACAGCACCGCCTCCCGGCAACAGCCCCAGGATTCCACGGATCACGCTGGTTTTCCCGCTGCCGCTCTCGCCCACCAGACTGACGATCTCACCAGGCTCCATATGCAAAGAAAAATCCTCCACAGCCTGCGTTTCCCCATAGGCGATGGTAACATGGTCCAGTTCCAGCATTTTTCTACGCCTCCTTGGGGTCAAGAATATCCCGCACGGAATCTCCCAGCATGTTAAAAACCGTAACGACCAGGAAAATGGCCAATCCCGGGAAGATCATCATCCAGGGTGCGGACTGCATACAGGCACGGCCTTCGTTGAGCATATAGCCCCATTCCGGCGCGGGGGGCCTGGTACCGAAGCCCAGAAACGACAGTGCCGCCAGTTCCAGCATCATGCCGCCAATATCTGTAGTGGCCGTAATGATCAGCGTGGGCAGGGCGTTGGGAAGCATATAAGAAAAAAGCATATGCTTTGTTTTGGAGCCTGTCACAATGGCCGCCGACACATAATCCCGGTCCCGGATCTTCAAAACCAGGCTTCTGGAAAGTCTTGCGTACTTGGTCCAGTTGACCAGGACAATGGCGATGATCGCATTCCGGCTGCCTGCCCCCATAATTCCGGCAACAGCCAGAGCCAGCACCAGGCCGGGAAAGGCCAGCATCATATCCGCAATGCGCATGATCACCCCATCGACCCAGCCCCCAAAATATCCGGCCGTCACACCCGCCGCGGTGCCAACCAGGAAAATCAGAGCGACCACACCAAAGGTCGCACTGAGAGAAGCCCTTGCTCCGTAAATGACCCGGGTGAAAATATCCCGGCCCATTTTATCGGTGCCAAAAATATGGGCCCGGCTGGGTGCCTCCAGGGCCTCCGTCAGAGAACCTTTCAGGGGATCCGCACCGCCGGTCACCACCGGGGCAAATATCGCCCCCAGGATGATCAGCAGAGCCAGAATCAGGAAAAATGTAAACTGCTTATGGGCAAGGAAGAAATTTTTCTTTTTCATCGTATCTGCTCCTTTGCCCGCATTCTGGGGTCAACGGCCCCATAGGAGGCATCTACCAGAAGATTGATGACCATGTAAATCAGTGCCAGCCAGAGAACGTACCCCTGAATCAGATTATAGTCGCTGGAAGTGATGGCCGAAACCGCCAGATTTCCCAATCCGGGATAGGAAAAAATCACTTCTACCACACTGGTACCACCAAGCAGACTGCCAACGGACAGTCCAAACATGGTGATAAGCGGCAGCAGCGCATTGGGGAACACGTTTCTCCACAAAATCACAGATTCCCGAACGCCCCTGGCCCTGGCCCCCACCACATAGTCCTGGTTCATCTCTTCCAGAACCGCCGTGCGGACCTGCCTGGTATATTTAGAGGACATGGCAAGGGCCAGTGTCAGCGCAGGCAGAAAAATACTGCGCAGATCCCCGGCAGAACTGATGACGGGAAAGGCGTTTATATGAACGCAGAACGCCAGCATCAGCAGCAGGCCCACCCAGAAATTCGGCATGGCACAGCCTACAAAGGTCAGCCCCCGTACCAGATAATCGATCCACCGGTCCTTATACACCGCGGACAGCATACCAAGAGGCACCGCCATAAGCAGCATCAGCCCCATGGAAAGCAGGGTCAGCTTCACCGTGGGCCAAAGCCGCCCCAGAAGCAGTTCCGTCACCGGCTTGTTCAGCGTATAGGATTTTCCGAAGTCTCCCCGCAGACAGTTCCGCAGCCAGCGGAGATACTGGGTCGGCAGCGGATCGTTGAGGCCCAGTTCTTCCCTGGTTTCCGCCACCAGTTCCTCCGTGGGCATGATCCCTGCGGCAGTATACATATTGCGCACAGGGTCTCCTGGAGACAGATAGGTCAGCAAAAAAGTCACAAAGCTGATACCCACCAGCACCACCAGGATCTGCGCCAGCCGAAGGGCCAGTTTTTTCTTCTTCAAGGCCGATTCTCCTCTCTTTATACACAGCCGAGGCTTTGGCCCCGGCTGTGCGAGAAACGTTTTTCTTTAGGCAGGTACGATTTCTGTGGTCAGCCAGTAGTAGTCCGCCGTATGGATATGGGCGAAGCCCACGTTCTTGGAGTAGATCATGGAGGAATTGTAGTAGCCGTCCACAATGACCAGGGCGTCGTCGATGACGATCTGCTGCATCTGCCGGATCAGGTCTGCCCGCTTTTCAGCGTCCATCTCACCCTTGAGCTGCTCATAGAGGGCATCGTATTCGGGGTTGCTGTAGCCGCAGTAGGTACCGTCTGTGGTCCAGTTTGCCATATACTCAAAGGGATCGCCGGTGCCCACTGTGGTCCAGTTGTTATTATTGAGATCGTACTCGCCCGCCGCCAGCTTGCTCCACTGATCGTCCGAGCTGCCGAAATCCGCGGTGCAGGCAATGCCGATTTCCGCCAGATACTGCATATGCGCATTGGAAAAATCATTGAGCATCCGGTTTTCATAGGAAACATAGCGCAGGTCGATTTTCTTTCCGTCCAGTTCCCGGAAACCGTCGCCATCGGAGTCCACGATGCCCGCATCGTCCAGCAGTTTCTTTGCCCCCTCAGGGTCATACTTATAGGGATTTACCAGCTTGTCATAGCCATAGCTCAGTGTGGAGGGCAGGACAGAGAAGCCGGCAGTGTACAGCCCGCCAATGGTCTTGGAGGAGCAGATGGTATCATTGTCAATGCCCATGAGAATGGCCTGCCGGAGGGTCTTGTTGCCCAGAACACCGTTCAGGTTCATCCAGCTGAAACCGCAGCGTACACCGGAGGCAATGTCCACCGTGTAATTGGCGTCCTGCTGAAAGTTCTGGATGTCCGAAACATTGGTGATGTTCTCCACCAGATCCACCTGGCCGCTCTGCAGTGCCATGGTCTTGGCAGAGGCATCGCCCATAAAGAGAATATGGACCTTGTCATAGGGTACTTTTTCCCGATAGTTGGGGTTGGCTTTCATATCGTAACCCACACCCACGCCGTTGAATTTGTCGATCATATAGGGACCGGTACCGATGGCACCGTTGTCAAAATCCTTTGTATGCTCCACATCCAGGATCGCCATCACCGGATAGGCCAGCTGGCCGGGCAAATTGGCATAGGGCTTGGAGGTCACGATGGTAACGGTATTGGCGGCATCATCGGCAGTCACCTCCGCCTCATATTCCAGGTATTTCTGAGGCTTGGCAGAACCGCCGGGACCCACCTCTTTCAGGTAATCAAAATAGTCCTTTACGCTGGAGGGCGTAAGGGGGCAGCCATCGGAAAATTTGATGTCCTTTTTCAGGGTAATGACCCACTGGGTGTGTTCGTCATTGACCGTATAGCTCTCCGCCAGCCATGGCTCCACATTCATATTGTCGTCAAATCGAAACAGTGCTTCACTGATGCCATAGCGCATACAGTTCCAGGAGGAACTGATGGCCATAGCCGTGTTGACGGACCCGTCATCATACATCTGACAGCCGAAGTTCAGTACCTTTTGGGATGTCTCCTCTTTGGCATCCCCCTGCTTCCCGGCGCAGCCGGAGAGCAGCAATGCAGCGCACAGGAGCAACGCCATCCATGTTTTCCGATGTTTCATACCTTATCATCCTTTCATAATTTGTTCCCAAAATACGGCGCAAAAAAAGCCGGACTTCCGTCCGACTAAAAAAACATATGATTACTTCCTATTAGGAACACTGTAAATACAAGGCTTTTCGGAGCCTACAAACCAGAAAAAATAATATTTGATCTATCACATTACGCAAAAAGCCGTCCGGCATGAAAAACGGGCGGCTTTTTTGCGTGGATAGACGGAAAGGAGGCACAAAAATAACTACAAAATTTTAGCGTTCAAATTTGTGCAACTTTAACGAAAAGGAGGATCGTAAATGGCCGATGAAAAATTGAATACTGGCCCTGCGGAGAATATTTCCCCGGAGGCCGCCGAGCCTATCACCACACCCGAACAGGCCGCAGCGTCTGAGCCCCAGCAGGAACAGACCGGGCCTGCCATACCTGAGTCCGGCGATGTGGTTGTGTCCTTTGACAAAATCAATGAACTTATGGCGGAAAAGAGGCAGAACGCCCGCGCCGAAGCCGAAAAGTCGGAAACCCCCGAAACGCCAGAGGCGGCAGCCCCCGGAGAAACACCGCAGCCCGCCAATACGGAGGAACCGAAAAAGCCGCGCCGTGGCCGTCCGCCGAAAGCGGAAAAGGCTGCGACTGAAAATCAGAAAGCGGAGAAATCGGCTGGGGCTCGCAAGGGCCGCCCACCCAAGGCGGATAAGGCGGCCCCTGACAAGCCCAAGCCGTCCAAACGAGACAAAGTGTCCCGAAGCGATGGAAAGGCCCCGGATGCCAAGGAGCCCATTAAGCCCGCACAGGATACGGCACTGAAGGAAACTGCTGCTGTGGAACAGACGGCTCCCGAGCCGACTACACCGCCCCGCCCGGTTGAGGAAGGCAAGCTGGTTTATCTGAAACTTTCCGAGGTTCATCCGTTTCACACATTCCGTCCGCACCCCTTTAAGGTACGGGACGATGCGAAGATGCAGGAAATCGTTGCTTCTATCCGCGTAAACGGTGTAATGGTTCCCGGTCTTGCCCGCCCGGAGAAAGATGGAAACGGCTATGAAATTGTAGCGGGCCATCGCCGTACCCACGGCAGTGAACTGGCGGGGCTGGAGGAAATGCCCTTTATTGTCCGTGAAATGACCGACCACGAAGCGGTGCAGGCCATGAAGGACAGCAACAAGCAGCGTGACGGGATGCTCCCCAGCGAATTGGCCGCGCTGCTGGAACTTGAGGTTGAGGACATTAAGCATCAGGGCGGGCGGCTGAAAGGCGTTGCGGAAGGCGATGTTGGAAAACGCTCGGTTGAGATTGTGGGCGAGGTGCATGAGATGAACTATAAAAAGGTCATGCGCTACTTGCGGCTCAACTCCCTTGTGCCGGAGCTTCTGGATAAGGTAGACGATAAAAAGATGGGCTTCATGCCTGCCGTGGAGTTGTCCTACATCAAGCCGAAAAATCAGAGGCTTATTGCTGTTTCCATTGACGGGGAGCAGGCTTCGCCCTCGCTGGCTCAGGCTAAACGGCTCCGGGAGCTGGATAAGGAAGGCAAGCTCAACGGCGATGTCATTGACGGTATCTTATCAGAACAGAAAAAGGAGGATCGAGGCGTGATTATTTCTACCGCGGAACTGGAAAAGTATTTTGGCAAGGAAGTCACTCCCGCCAAAATGAAAGAACAGATTATGTCCCTGCTGGATGACTGGAAAGAAAAACAGCCGCCGGAACTGGCAAAAGCCACGAAAAAGCAGGAACTTGACAAGTAACAACTTCGAGACATTTTGTCCCGAGGGCCCTGCCCTCGCGCAGAGGCTCTGGTGGTATATATCCCCCGTCGCCGCCTGTTTTTTAGTACAGCCGGGAGTGGGCCGTCAAGGGTGCAGCGCACCGCCGTTTTCGGCGGCTCGCCCTTGACGGTCTGCCCCGGCTGTGCTATTTCCCCGGCAAGCGGCGGGGGTATATCCTCCAGAGCCGCCCCCTTTCCCAAGACTGGGAAAGGGCGTGGGGTTTGGGTTGAACTTTCTTATTAAAATATCGGAGGTATGAACGATGAAACGACCCCTTGCTTATATCACCGCTGCATGGCTCGGCGGCGATAGCGAAAACGCAGAACTGGCGGCGCAGTATTGCCGCACCGTGTATGAGGCAGGCTTTTCTCCTATTTGCCCGCCCCTGTACTTGCCCCTGTTTCTCAACGATGCCGTTCCCGAGGAGCATAAAAGCGGCATCGACATGAGCCGTGACCTGCTCCGCCGTTCTCATGTGCTGGTTGTCTGCGGGCACAGTATGACCGAAGCCATGAAAAATGATATTGCCGTGGCCCAGCGGCTGGGAATTACGGCAACAACCCTTGAGGGCATCCTGACCGTCAAGGGACAGGGCCGCCGCTGATGGCGACCCTGTTTGAAGCCTACGTTACCAACGCCGGAAAGTACAGCGAGGGCCAGCTTGTGGGTGAAACACTGAAATTTCCCACAACCGCCCAGGAGGTGGAGGCTCTCTTGAAACGGATCGGCGTGGATGGCGTCCGCTATCAGGAAATTTTTATTACCTCTTTCGATGGGGATGTGCTGGGGCTCTATGACCATTTGGGCGAGTATGAAAATCTGGACGAGCTTAATCATCTGGCCTGCCTGCTTTCCGAGCTTACCTCATCGGAGCTGGAAACACTGGAGGCCGTCCTCGACAGCGGCGATCACTGTTCTTCGGTGCGGGACATCATCAATCTGACACAAAATCTGGACTGTTACGGCTTTTACCCCGGCGTATCTGATGAGGAAACGCTGGGGCGTATTTATGTGGACGATCTGGAAATGTTGGATGTGCCGGATCAGGTAAAACCGTATTTCGATTATGAGGTGTATGGCCGGGATGCCTGCATCCACGAAAACGGTCATTTTGCCCCGGGCGGCTATATTGTCAAAGAAAGCGATCATTTCGTGGAAGTGTATCACGGCTTGCAGGATATTCCCAAGGAGCATAAGGTGTTTTCTTTCCCGAAGCTCTCTATCCGGGAGCAAATGGCGGCCTATCAGGAAATCATAGACGGTTCCTCTTTGGAGGGCTACCGTCAAATGCAGAAAAAAGACCGTGGAGATCGGTGATGGCACTTCGAGACAAATTGTCCCAAGGAAGGAGGCGGTGTAACTGATTGATGAAGATATTTCCCGGCGCACGATAGCCATATCTGTAAAAACAACCAAGCTGACGGCGCGGGGACTGGCGTATGTGCTGGGTATGGTGGGCCGGAAGATCCGCAAGGCATACCGTGGGCGGCAAACACCACACGGCAAGCAAAGTGTGCGAAAGCTCATGGCACACGGTACATCCACAAACAGCATCGAGCTATCCGGGGATGCCAAGTCCTTTGACCGCGTGGCCCGGAAATGGAATGTAGACTATGCGTTCTATAAAACCGGGCCGGACAAATACCTGCTGTTTTTCAAGGCTGGACAGGCAGACGCAATGACCGCCTGCTTTTCTGAGTATTCCCGGAAAGTGTTAAGCAAAGCAAAATCGAACCGTGTTCCCATCCGAGAACAACTGCAACAGGCGGCGGATCAGCTTTCTAAAGAAAAGCCGAAACAGAAAGAACGTGCAAAGGAGGTGGCCCATGAGGACAGATAAGATTAGAAAATATCTCATTCCAAACATTCCCTATCTGTTCATCCTGTGGGCGTTCCTCAAGCTGGGAACGGCCTACCGGCTGGCGGCGGGTAACGATTTTGCACATAAGCTCATCGGGCTGGGCCAGACGATTGGCCCGGCCTTTGCTGACTTTGCACCCGGTCTTGCTCCGCTGGATTGGCTTGTCGGTATTGTAGGCGCAGTTGGTTTCCGGCTGCTGATCTATTTCAAAAGCAAGAACGCTAAGAAGTTTCGGCGGGATGCAGAATACGGCAGCGCCCGATGGGGAACGGAAAAAGACATCAAACCGTTTGTCGATCCGAAGTTTGAAAACAACGTGATTTTGACCGGGACGGAGTTTCTCACGATGAACACCCGCCCTAAAATCCCCGCAAATGCCCGAAACCTGAATTGCTGCATTATCGGCTCGTCCGGCTCCGGCAAAACCCGCTTCTGGCTTACGCCCCAGCTTTTACAGGCTCATTCCTCTTATGTGGTGGTCGATCCCAAAGGTAGTGTGCTGGGACAGGTCGGGGCTTTCCTGCAAAAACGCGGGTATAAAATCAAGGTATTCAACAGCATAGATTTTTCAAAATCCATGCACTATAACCGTGCGACTTGTTCGCCGCTGAAAAGGTGGCGCACAGCGCTGTTTCAATCAGTTC
>OIYG01001790.1_pt1 | contig 15291 bp, 10 predicted proteins | sample 1587861 | NCBI WGS metagenome assembly OIYG01 (sample SAMN03283272) | human gut metagenome | biome: human-associated habitat; material: feces | host: Homo sapiens | place: Peru | collected 2012 | reverse complement strand
TGGTGAGCAACATCGAGAGTGTGGCTCGTGAGATTGGCGAGCAGATTCCGGAAGTGGCTGAGGTTCAGCAGAAGGCTGAGCAGGCGTTGAATACTGATGTGGCTGTGGCGAATCCGATGGCAAAGGAAGCCATCGAGGTGATGAACCCAGCTGAGTCTGAAGAAATGGATGCTGAGAAGGCTGCAGAAGCTGAATTGTCAAAAGCTGAGGAAGCAAAGACGGAAGAAGCAGACAAGGTTGCAGAAGTTAAAGCAGAAGCAAAAGCAGAAGCTGCTAAGGCAGAAGAAGCAAAGGCAGCTGAAGCAGCAAAAGCTGCTGAGGAAGCAAAGGCGGAAGAAGCTAAAGCTGTAGAACAGGCAAAGCAGAATGCAGAAGTGAAGGTGAAAAACAAGGCTCAAGCCGATACAACCAAGAAGAAAAAATCTTGGGATTGTATTCCGGAGACGATGCCGTATTTTCCTGGTGGTCGGGAATTGCTGCTGAAGTATCTGGCTGTTAACATCAAATATCCTGCTTCCGCTGTCAAGGCCAAAAAGCAGGGTCGTGTGATCGTAACCTTTATCGTCCAGAAGGATGGCAGCGTTACGCATGCCAAGATAGCCAAATCTATAGATCCGGAACTGGATGCTGAGGCTTTGAGAGTCGTGAGGGGGATGCCTAAGTGGATTCCTGGTACACAGTTGGGTAAACCTGTGAACGTAAAATATACCCTTCCTGTAAAATTCTCTCTTCAGAAAGATGCAACCCCAGGAAAAAAGAAGTAAAGTAGGGCATAAGTCATATAATTGTTGATTGTGCCAAATGTCATAGACCAAATATCAAAAGAATAGGTTGGGTATGGGGCGAAATGAGTACTTTTGCAGCAGAAATTTTAAACAAGCTAATAACAATAATAATATGAATAGTGTTTTAGAAGGTCGTCCTGCCTTGAAAAAGGAGGTCGAAAAGATTGCAGAAGTTGCTGGATACCTCTGGCAAAACGGTTGGGCTGAACGTAATGGTGGTAATATCACTGTCAACATCACCGACTTGGTGGATGACGAAATCAAGGCTTTGCCTGCCATCAGTGAGGTGAAGCAGATCGGTACAGCATTGCCTGCCTTGAAGGGATGTTATTTCTTCTGCAAGGGTACTGGCAAGCGTATGCGCGACTTGGCTCGTTGGCCTATGGATAATGGTTCTATCATCCGTATCTTAGACGATTGCGCCAGCTATGTGATTATTGCTGATAATCCAGTAATGCCTACCTCTGAACTTCCAAGTCACTTGAGCGTTCATGCTCGTCTGATAGAGAAGGGAAGCAACTATAAGGCTACTGTTCATACTCATCCTATCGAGTTGATTGCCATGAGCCACAACAAGGCTTTCATGGGCAAGGATGTGTTGAGCAACTTGCTCTGGAGTATGATTCCAGAGACCAAGGCTTTCTGTCCGCTCGGTTTAGGTATCGTTCCTTACCAGTTGCCTGGCAGTCTGAAATTAGCTGAAGAGACTTTGAAGGAGTTGGAGGATTATGATGTAGTAATGTGGGAGAAGCATGGCGTCTTTGCCAAGGGATTGGACGTGATGGATGCTTTCGACCAGATTGACGTACTCTCTAAGAGCGCAAAGATATATATCGACTCAAAATGCATGGGTTACGAGCCTGCAGGAATGAGTCAGGAGGAGATGGCTGAAATGACAAAGGCTTTCAATCTCCCTCGATAATTGTCGCTTCAAATCTTCATTTTAAATTGAATTGTAACAAATATATAGTATCCTCAAATACATATATAAACCAAGATACATTTATTTATTTACATACAAGTATGGTTTAGTAGATTTAAGTTTTGATGTGTTATGCGACACATGCTATAGGTTAGAATTTAGGTTTAAGAGTAAAGATGATAACCCCCGGACATTGAGAAATGTTCGGGGGGTTGACAGTTTGCGAGCTAAAAAACATGTTAAACTTTACAAATTGTTAGCTTAAAATTTGTAATTAAATAGAAAAAATACTATATTTGCAACATAGTTTAACAAAAACATTTTAACAACCTAATATAACAAAGCGTATGGTGGAACTTGTTCATAAAAGGCTCCTGGTAATGATAGTATGCTTAGCATTTTATCAATACACTACATTTGCCCAGTCAATAACAGAGCTACAAAATAAGCCACATATAGGTGACAAGATTGAACGTCAAGTTATAGAAGGTATATATTGCGGCAAAAAAGGAGACCATATTTTATGGGATTTCTCCAATTGTACGTTCAAAGAAGAAAACTCTCCCATACGGGTTTCTTCCGATTCTTTGGGATTCCATTGTTCTGAAGCAGGACAGCAAAGCTACTATCTTCTATCAGGAGATAGCCTTCTAAAACATGCCTTTCGCTCAAAATTAGAAGAAATAACATACAAGAAGCCGCAGATTGCAATGCTCTACCCTTTTACTTATAGTGATTCCATCTCTTCGTCCTTTTATGGCGAAGGAACTTTCTGTGACACTTACCAACTATCACATCATGGAACACGTACTATTATAGCAGATGCGAAAGGCAGCATCATTCTACCAGACAATAAAATAATAAAAGAGGTATTGCGTGTACATACCGTTACTTCCAACAATATTTTGCTGGAAGGCATGGACGCTAACCTTGTTGACACGGCGACAACCAAGCAAGAACTTGCAGAGGATTACCTATGGTATGCCAAAGAATGCCGCTACCCTATATTTGAATATCACATAAGCACAAGCTATGGAAATGGCAAAAAAATTGGGACGCAATCAGCAGCCTATTGCTATCTTCCAAACAACCTCATGGACAATGTCGTATCTCTGAAAGAAACACGTATCCCTATGGATTATAAAGTTTCACAAATGGGTTGTTCTATTCTAATATCCTATTCTACAAAGAGTGATGCAACCATTAATTTCATCATCGCTAATACGACGGGAGTGGTATATCAAAACAAGACATATAGCGGCAAAGCCGGTGAGAATCATAATGCTAGCTTTAACTGCTATGGCTATCCAAGTGGTGAATACATCCTATATGTCAATGTAAATGGCATAGTAAACAGCGAAAAGTTCCACCTAAAATAAAAATTATACTATTATGAAACAAAAGTATTCTATACTCATATCCATTTGCATACAGTTACTGTTTTGCAGCATTCTTTCGGCACAGAACTACAACCTTAAGATAGATGGATTATGTTCCAAAAATTATGTTCAAACACCAGAGATGAGTGCCATAAGAAAAGTTGCCTTATCTTCCGTAAATTATAGCACTGGTACAGTAGACATCCGTATACCTCTGTTCAGTATAGAATGCGGTGACTTAACCTTACCTATATACTTGTCTTATAACTCTACTGGTATCAAAGTAAACGAGCCTAGTGGATGGGTTGGTCAAAACTGGACTCTCCATGCAGAGCCTATCTTAACAAGAAGACCTATGGGGCATATTGATGAAGGAGGTATATGTAACTTCGATTTTTATAAGGATAACACAAGCTATGCATATATGCGGAAATACCTAGACAACAATTTAGTTTCTAATGCCGACAACATGCCTGACGAATACAACTTCACTTTGCTTGAGGGTGGAGGAATGTTTATGTATGGTAAAGATAAGGAAGGAAAAGACAGGTACATTTGCCTACCTTATGATGACATGGACATTTCAAATACATCAACTATAATAGATTCACAAGGAACTAGATATAATTATGGTGGAGGTGGCATAGACAGTGCCATGACACCAACTACGTATGCAACATCATGGCATGCCCACTCTGTAATTGCTGCTAACGGAAAGGACTGCTTGTCTTTTAAATATGCTAATTCATACCGCACAGAAATAAAACGACATGAAGACCACATTGTTGTTGTAGACAATTATACCCCAGCTTATATGATGGGTTATAGAGGTGGATGGACAAAATATGAAGATGTCCAAGCTAATTGGGAAGAGGGATACTCCGATATCGAAGAATTGTTTAGGATGCCTGTCATCTATACTACATTTGATCAAGAAACAAATAGTTACCAAATGGACAAGCAGCATCAACTAGTTCTTGACGGAAGAGCTGTCAACAAAGTGGAATATTTTCCTAATATTTCATATTCCTACCATCGTCTTTCCGAAATTTCATTCTCGGGAAACAAGGTTACCTTTTCTGTTGATAAAGACAAGAACTTATCGAGTATTATTTTCAAGAACAGCAATGGACAGCAAGTAAAGTACTTTGCTCTGGATTATGAGCGGTCACGTGAAAGATATTACCTTATTGATGTCAAAGAACTATCAACAGAAGGAAAGGTCATATCCTGTTATCACCTTAATTACAACAACATAGGGAAAGTATGCAAGCCTGGAGGAAGAGCCTACGACTTCTGGGGCTATAACAATTCCGATTTTTTATACAATTACATTTCATTGGTTCCACCTATGAAACTATACATTAACAGGTATGAAGCTTATGGAGATTTTGTGCAACCTGTTCGCGACAGCTTAACCATTGGCGGTGATCCAGACAATTGGATAAAGAAAGTTAGACATGCAGATGAATTCTACATGCAATGCGGAACCTTGTCCAGCATAGAACATCCAACTGGTGCCAAAGAGAATTTTGTGTGGGAAGCAAACAAGGCCAGAATAGAAAACAGAATCAGTAATACAGAATATAGTGCTTTCAGAATTACAGATGAACTGGAGGGAAATAACGGAATATATACAATGGGAGGATTGAGAATAAAAGAAATCAATATTACCGAAGGAGATAAATGTAAGTTTAAGCGTACTTTCGTATATGGGAAAAACGAAGATGGGGCGGGCACAACTCCATTACGAGATGGTATTAATTATTTCATGCGCCTCCAAACCAAAATATATAGCAATAGTTCCATTCGCAACAACCTTGGTCACAGCGAGTCTAGGTACCGTACGCTGAGCAGTAGTCCAATAGTACCCATCACTTATTATAATGGAGCTTCTGTCATGTATGATATGGTGACGGAATACACTTATACGGACGACACTCCAACCATAAAGACTATCTACAAATACAAATTACCAGATTTGGCAGGCAACGACATTCTGACAGAACTTGACGTATGGGATTTTCATGTACATAATTATGACAAGTGGTTCTCTGATTATCTTAGTTCTAAGGAAATATACGAGTCCTCGGGGGCTGGATTCAAATTAGTTTCTTCGGATAAATACAACTATGACATGGCGAATTACCCTAAAGTTAATTATACGATAAGAGGACGCGAGTATAGAAATGACTATTGCGAGAGTTTCTCCGAACAAGAACTAAACCTCATCAATTCTATCGTTAGCGTAAACTACAAAGATTATAGCGTTACCCCAAAAGCTAAACTGCTGACATCGCATGCTCATACGGAAGTTATGACGAATGGGGTAAGAATCAGCAATCTGCAAACGTATAACTATGCCAACCCTTCCGATATACGAATGACCTCGCAGACAACAAGTAGAAGCGATGATAAGTATAGCATATATACTTCATATCCTTCGAGCATAAACAATGGTATTTATGCAGATATGGTAAAAAAGAACATGTTAGATTATCCTGTGGAAGAACGAGTGGAACGTAATGGTAAAGTAGTCTCAGCTAGGTTGATGACATATAGCGACCAAGATGGTAGCTACTATCCAAATAAAGTATATACATATACTCCAGGAACAACAGCATGTGCCTTTAATAGTTTTGTTAAATATTCAGGAACAGAGATTAATAATCTATATGTTCCATTGTTTGATATCGGATATAATAATGGCCGCATTGAGCATTTAACAGACCGGCAAGGTATAATCACCTTTTATACTTGGGACAATACACACCAATATCCTACTCGAGAAAGAATAGTTGGAGGAAACAAGACACATGAACGCACGTTTACTTACATTCCTGGCATAGGAATGACATCTGAAACAAAACCCAACAAAGACGTTACCTCTTATAGTTATGACATGGCAGGTAGATTGGCAGAGATAAAGGACTGCAATGGAAAATCATTGTGGAAATACCTTTATAAATATATCTCGGGAAATCCCATCAATGGCACAATAAATTATAAATAAGCAAGATTGAAGCATATGAAGAATAGGTTCTTTTCCATATTGTTATTGCTTTGTACCTTGGCATCCATAAATGTCAAGGCACAGTCTGACAGCCATAATTATATCGTCAAGTATTCTATGCTGGACGAGCAAGGGCGGAACTCGTTGACCACCATCGAATACTATGACGGACTGGGCCGCAAGGAACAAGTGATAGGCAATGGTGTAAAACCTGAAGATCCTTCCAAGTCCCTACTTTCACGCACCATCTACGATGATAGAGGCAACGAGTGGAAGAAGTTCTTGCCTGTACCAGCCAATAGCTTGGAATACCAGACCCATATTTCTTGCAAGTACGATGATCAGAAAGCATTGTCTGTCATAACCTATGATGCACTCGGCCGTCCTATCTTTGCCACAACTCCAGGTAACGACATGGGAGGGCTTGGGAGAAAGCATGAATATTTGGCAAACAAGGCTAACAGTGTCAAGAAATACACAGTCTCGGATGATGGAACCTTGGCACAAAAAGGTTATTATCCAGAAGGTGCCTTGTCGTGGGAACGCTTCACCGATGAGGACAACAACGTAACGGACATATATACCAATCTACTCGGACAAAAGGTGCTGGAACGTCATGACACGGGCAAAGGTACAGTGGATACCTACTTCGTATATAATGACTGCTCCAAGCTATGCTTTGTTCTTCAGCCGATGTACCAGCATGAGGCGGACTTAGACAAGTATGTCTTCCGATACAAATATGACCAACGGGGACGAATGACTGAGAAAATCATCCCTGGTTGCGAGAAAATCACCTACACCTACGACAAAGCAGACCGACTGCTCACCATGCAGGACGGAGAGATGCGCAAGAAGGGATTGACCAGACATTACACCTACGATGGGTTTGGACGCATAAGCTTGCAGACGCTATATCATGGGAATGCCATCCACAGCGTTGAGCTGAGAAACTATTATGACGGCGACTACAGTCTTATCAGCGATTACAGCAACACGCTTACCGCAGAAGCCAGAAAGATTCTAACATACTCTGGAGACATGGGCATCACAAGTGCCCAAAGAAACGAGATTGGCAAAACATTCACCTGTGTACAAACACAACTCGCCAGCGATGGCGCGGAAATCGTCACTGCCATGTATTACGATCAAAAAGGTCGTATCGTGGAGAAAAACTCCAAGCTATTGGACAAACATCTGCGTCGGGAGCAAACCACTTATACTTTCACAGGCAAAGTACTCGTACATACCATCATTGACTACAATGGGGCAAAGGAAGTCTTCCGAAGTACAACCACCAACAATTATGATGCTGCAACTGGCATTCTTACATCCACCGACGTGGTGACCTCTAACAATGGAGGAAATGATGTGAAAAAAAGAATCGCCACTTACGAGTATGATGACTATGGAAGGATTTGCTCTAACACGCATGGCTCCGCCATACAAAAAAGGGAATATGACGTGAGAGACTGGCCGTTGAAGCTAACATCAGCTAACTTCAACGAGGATCTGGTGTATAATAGATGGTCCTTCACAGGAAATGTCAACAACATATTCTGCACGGGTCCATATTATGATTATTGCTATGAGTTTGAATATGACGAGCTGAACAGACTGGTGTCGGCAGATTACTTCAACTACTACGAGTCGGAGTTGTCTTTGACAGAGCCAGACTTTAGCGAATATGCCGACTATGATGACAATGGAAACATAACGCATTTTCAACGCACAGGTTATCCCGACGAGCGTGAGCCCACCACCCAATTGGATGATCTGGATATGTCTTACAATGGCAATCAGTTAAGTGATGTCACCGACAAGGCGAACGACATCACCTACATGACCACCACAAACTTCATCCAAAACGGAAAGGCGCCTGCCAGCTACACATACAATGCCAATGGGGCTATGGAGACGGATGCAAACGATGGAGTTGTCTTCATGGAATACGACAACTTCGGATATGCAAAAGCCATCTACTTCAAAAGTGGCTGCAGCATCAAATATGTCCATACGCCTACGGGTGAGAAGTTGAAGGAGACATACACCACATCGGTTCCAAATATCACGAAACCTGTCGGCTTGCCATTCTCCCTCGCTCCTCCCGAGATACAGAGCGTGAACACCAAGGACTATTGGGGAACGGACATCATTTGCAAAAATGGCAATCCTCAGCAGTTCTTCTTTGACGGTGGTTTTGCCGATATTAAGGATACAGAGCTAACTTGGCATTACTATGTCAAGGATCATCTCGGCAGCAACCGCATCGTACAGGATGAGCAAGGCAAGGTGGAGGCAACTTATAGCTTCTATCCTTTCGGCGGCAACTTCGAGCATTTCGAGGAGCTATACACGCACAATATTTCCCAACCTTTTACGTTTCAAGGAAAGGAGTACACAAGCATGTATGGCCTCGGGATGTTCGACTTCGGGGCTAGACTACATGCCCCGCTCCTTGGCAGGTGGACAAGCGTTGATCAACTGAGCGAGAAATACTACAGTTGGAGTCCGTATGTCTTCTGCCTGAACAATCCTGTAAGAAACACAGATTCGGACGGACGTATTGTTGAGACAGGATGGGATGCCGCCAATGTGGCAATGGATGCCACAAGCTTTATAGCCAATGCTGCAACAGGGAACTATTGGTCTGCGGCAGTTGACGGTGCCGCAATGATATATGATGTAGCAGCGACAGCAGTACCAGGCTTGCCAGGTGGTGCAGGTGCAGCGTTGAAGATGTACCGTGCAAGCAAGGTTGTTCATACGGCACAGACAACACAGACAGTATTCCGAGCAACAAAAAATAATTATCGTAGCGTCTTGCAAAAAGTTACAGGTAAGGTCGGGAAAGGTTATGAGGCTCACCATACGTTGCCACAGAAATACAGAATACAATTCGAAAAGTTGGGCATCAACATAGATAAGCCAGGCAATGTCGTGTGGCGTGAAGCAAATGGACATCGAAAGAAAAGCAATGCTTTGACTATAGATTGGGACATTTTCATGCATGAAAACAAAACTTCTCTAACCAAAGAGAAAGTTTTTCAATTTCGAGAAAAAATGGAGAAGAAACATTTTGGTAATAAATTTGATACTCCAATAAAATAAATTCGAAAATCTTAATTATTATGATTTCATTTTATATTCTTACCCATCGTTTTAAAAGAAGTATGTTGGAAATTACTTCTGACACATCAATAGATGTATTATGGAAATATCTAAATCCTCTTCAAAAGAATAAGCTTCCTGATATCGTCCATTTTAAAGTCTCTGCAGGAAAAAAAGCATATGATATTATACGTCTATATGAAAGTGGAGAGTATTTTTTTTCTAAAAAAGTCATTGACGTTCTATCTCAATTTGTAGATATGTCTAACAAATGTTATCCTGTTCGAATTAAAGATATAAAAGAAGAATATTATACGATCTATAATTTGCAACAATATCCATTTCTGAACAAGGACAAATTGCTCGGAAGAGACGAGCCTCGCTTTTATGGCGTAGAAGAGTCTTCGCTTCAGCTGTTTGGAATTGAAGGAACAAGTAATATTATTGTTTCAGATGAAATTAGATTAGCACTGTTAAAGAACAAAATAACAAATATCGAGCTAATAGAATGTTTCGGTTGTTCAAGAGCAGAATATAAGAGGATTGAAAGTTCCAATTTTCAACCAGTAGTTCATATGTTTAGAGATAAATAAAGAAAAGAGGTGCCACTCCTTCATATTAGTTTTTGTAAATATAAATTTTAATTAAATATATGATTTCGTTTTATTACTTAACCCATCGTTTCAAGAGAAGTCTGTTAGAAATAACATCTGAATCTCCTGTTGTATACTATTGGGATCCAGACCCTCTTTCAAAAGAAAGACTTCCAAACGAGATTGTGTTTAAAATTGCTATCGGCAAGAAAGCGTATGATATTATTCGCCGTTATGAAGATCGCGGACAATTTTTTCACAAAAAAATATTGATATTTTGTCTCAATTTGTGGATATGTCTGACAAATGTTATCCAATAAAAATAGAAGGAATAGAAGAGCAATATTATATTATTTATAATTTGGAAGCGTATCCTTACTGGAATAGAGAGGAAGTTACATTTATGTATGATCCTTGCTATTTTGGGATGCAAGACCCTTCTACTCCAATTTTTGGTATTGAAGGAACATTGTTTATAATGGTATCGGAAGAAGTTAAAGATGCATTGTTGAAAAATAAAGTTTCGAATATTGAATTGATTGAGAGTTTTGGCTGTTCCTTAGAAGAATATAAAGAAGTAAGGAATAAGCAGAAATCGGAAGTTCATGTCTATAGAGATAAATAAGAGTGAAAAAATAAGTAAAATGAGTAGAATATTTACAAAGGACACAAAAGTAAGAGTCGTAACAGCAATATTTTTGTTGTTACTAAGTAGCCCAATTCTCTTTGCACAAAATTACAACCTGAAGATAGATGGATTGTGTTCCAAGAATTACGTGCAAACACCTGAGATGAGTGCCATACGGCGAGTAGCCTTGTCGTCTGTGAATTATAGTACCGGAACTGTGGATATTCGCATACCTCTCTTCGATATTGAATGTGGGGATTTGAAGTTGCCGATATACTTATCTTACAACTCAGCAGGCATCAAGGTAAACGAACCAAGTGGATGGGTAGGACAAAATTGGTCTCTTCATGCAGAGCCAGTCTTAACAAGAAGTCTAAGAGGACATTGTGACAATAATGGAGACTTCAATTTTTATAAAGACAGGAATAGTTATTATTGGATGCGCAAATACCTTGACAATAACATACTATGCACTGATGACATCATGCCAGATGAATATAATTTCACCTTGCTTGAAGGAGGAGGCATGTTTATGTATGGCAGTAATGAAGAAGGAAAAAGCAAATTTGTTTGCCTACCTTATGATGACATAGAGATTTCTGGTGGGGGAGAATGTATTTCTATAACAGATCCACTTGGTATAAAATATTCGTATAGTGGGGGAGTTGACTATTCTTTTAGTCCATTAATGTATAAAACAGCATGGCATGCTTCGACCGTAACGGCAGCCAATGGCATCGATTGCATTTCTTTCAGATATAACAATGTACAAAGAGTAAACATTAAGAGACATGAGAATCACATGGTCGTTGTTGACGATTATATCCCTTCCGACCCTTTAAATAATAGTATGGGATATACGAATTTAGACCAAATTCAGCCAAATAGGATAGAGATTTGGCCTGATGTAGAAGAATTATTTAGAATGCCTGTCATTTATAAAACTTTCGATGACCAAACAAAAAGTTATCAAATGGACGATACTTATAATTTGGTAGATGATGGAAGAGTTATTGACAAAATAAGCTACTATCCAAACATAAGTTATGAATGTCAACGTCTTTCTGAGATTTCTTTTTTGGGTGGCAAGGTTACTTTTTCGGTTGATAGGAATATGAATTTATGTAATGTTGTATTTCAAAATAACAAAGGGCAGATAATCAAGCAGTTTGTATTGGATTATAGCTTGTCGCGTGACAGATATTATCTTACAAATGTCAAAGAACTATCCATGGATGGAGAAGTTGTATCTTCCTACCATCTAAATTATAACCCTACAGGAGGGGTATGCCGTCCTGGTGGAAGAGCCTATGATTTTTGGGGCTATAACAATTCTGACTATCTGTATGATTATATATCTTTGGTACCAAAGATGAAATTATATACCCACAGGTATAACTCCAGTATGGAAATTGTTAGGGACAGTTTGACCATAGGCGGTGACCCAGATAACTGGATAAAGAAAGTTAGACATGCGGATGAATACTATATGCAATGTGGTATGCTGTCTGGTATAGAGCATCCTACGGGTGCAAAGGAAACTTTCGTGTGGGAAGCAAACAAGGCTAGAATAGAAGACCGTTTCTATGATACAGAAAATAGTGCGTTCAGAATCACTGATGAATTGGAAGGAAAGGATGGGATATATACAATGGGAGGATTGAGAATAAAGGAGATAAATGTTACCGAAAACGGTGAGTGTAAGTCAAAAAGAATCTTCAAATATGGAAAGAAGGAAGACGGTGCTGGCACTACGCCCCTACGAGATGGAATCAACTACTTCATGCGCACCCAAACCAAGATTTATGACAATCAGTTAATTCGTCAAAACCTTGGTAAAAGCCAATCTAGATACCGCACCTTGAGCAGTAGCCCAATTATTCCATTTACCTATTACAATGGCTCATCTGTCATGTACGACATGGTAACGGAATACACCTATTCCAATGATGCACCTTGCTACAAAACCATATACAGCTATAAATTGCCAGAGCTAGTAGGTAACGATGTGCTGACAGAATTAGATGTTTGGGATTTCCATTTACATAATTACGACAAATGGTTTTCTGATTATCTTCGTTCCAAAGAAACATATGAAAAAACAAATACAGGATTCAAGCTCGTGTCTTCGGATTATTACGACTATGATATGAATTCTCATAAATCAAGCTATACGGTAAGAGGTTGGGAGTACAGAAATGATTTCCATGAAAATTTCTCTGATGAGGATTTCAATCTAATAAGCAATATTGCTTATTCATCATGTAAAGATTATTATGTTACTCCGAAGGCCAAACTGCTGAGGGCGCATGCTCATACGGAAGTTATGTCGAATGGGGTAAGAAAGGCTAATCTACAAACTTATAATTACGACAACCCTTCCGATATACGAATGACTTCGCAGACAACAAGTAGAAGCGATGACAAATATAGCATATATACTTCGTATCCATCGAGCATCAACAATGGTATTTATGCTGATATGGTAAAAAAGAATATGTTAGATTACCCAGTGGAGGAGCGAGTGGAGCGTAATGGTAAAGTCATCTCTGCCAGACTGATGACATATAGCAGCCAAGATGGTAGCTTCTATCCAAATAAGATATATACTTACACCCCTGGAGCATCGGCATGCGCCTTTAATAGTTTTGTCAAATATTCTGGGACTGAGATTAATAATCTGTATGTTCCACTGCTTGACATCGGATATAGCAAAGGACGCATTGAACATTTGACAGACCAACAAGGTATAACAACCTATTACTCATGGGATACAACACGGCAGTACCCTATCCTTGAAAGAAAGGTTGGAGGTAGCGTGACACACGAACGTACATTTACTTATATCCCTTGCGTAGGCATGACTTCTGAAACCAAACCTAACAAAGACGTCATGTCTTATAGTTATGATACAGCAGGAAGACTGGCTGAGATAAAGGACTGCAATGGAAAATCATTGTGGAAATATCTTTATAGGTATATCTCCGGTGCTGCAATCAGTGGTAAAATGAACTATTAATTATCTAGTTTAGTAAAAAATGACCAATAAGATTCTTTCCACATTAGTATTACTTTGCACCTTGGCATCCCTAGATGTAAAGGCGCAGTCTGATGTCCATAATTATGTCATCAAATCCTCCATGTTGGACGAGCAAGGACAGAACTCCGTGACTACCATCGAATACTACGATGGACTGGGACGCAAGGAGCAGGTGGTCAGTAATGGAGTAAAACCAGAAAATCCATCCAAGACTCTGCTCTCACGCACCATCTACGATGACAGAGGCAACGAATGGAAGAAATTCCTGCCTGTACCTACCACTGGGTTGGATTATCAGACCAATATCTCTTACAAGTATGATGACTCAAAGGCATTGTCCGCCATAACCTATGATGCACTCGACCGCCCTGTTTTTGCCACAATTCCTGGCAACGACATGGGAGGAAGGGGAAAGAAGCATGAGTATCTGGCAAATAAGGCCAACAGTGTCAAGAAATACACAGTCTCGGATGATGGAACCTTGGCACAAAAAGGGTATTACCCTGAGGGTGCCTTGTCATGGGAACGCATCACAGACGAGGACAACAACATAACGGACATATACACCGACCTACTCGAGCAAAAGGTACTGGAGCGTCATGCCACGAGCAAAGGCATGGTGGACACCTACTTCGTATATAACGATTGCTCGAAGCTATGCTATGTTCTTCAGCCTATGTACCAACAAGAGGCAGACTTGGACAAGTTTGCCTTTCAGTATCGATACGACAATCGGGGAAGAATGGTCGAAAAGACCATCCCTGGTTGCGAGAAGATTACTTACACTTACGATAACGCAGACCGTATACTCACCATGCAGGACGGAGAGATGCGCAAGAAGGGATTGTCAAGGCATTATACCTACGACGGTTTGGGGCGCATAAGTTCCCAAACGCTCTATCAGGAAATGCCATCCACGGCATCGAACAAAGGAACTATTGATGCCTATCAGTCTCGCAATGGATTACAAATAGAGGGAATATCCACCCGTAATGCCGAATATTATGGTTGGTCACTGATGAATGTACATTCAAACGGCATAACAGAAGCCGCTAATTTAACAAGATCCATGAATTCTTGTATTCAAACTTTGTTTAATTCGATTTTCGGAGGTTTTTAAAATATGAAATACTTATATATATTATTAGTTGGAAGTATACTTCTGTTTGAGGCATGTGGATCAAAGACACATACGTATTATAATGACAAAAATGGATTTACTTTCTCTGTTGTAGAACAAGAAAATAACGATGTACTTATCCTAGGTAAAACTGATTCTATTTTTCTACCATGGTCATTACACGGTCAATATCTACCTATAACTTTTTATATGCACGACAATTCTAATATCATTTACTTGCGACAAGATTTCGAGATGCTTCGTTGTACATTGAACAAATATAAAATTAGATATTTAAAAAAAGAAATAAGAACACAATTTTATCCTATATATCCAGAATTAGGGAATAATTATTGGGTATATGATGGTGGGTGTGATCAAAGTAGGTATTGTTTTAATGTATTTCGAGATACTATATTTGTAAAAGGCTTAGAACCATTAGAATGGGAATAATATGGATAGAATTCTTTCCACATTGATATTATTTTGCACCTTGGCATCCCTAGATGTCAAGGCGCAATCTGATGACCAAAAATCATTGTCCCTATGGGAGAAAAGCTGATGGAAACCTCTAATTTAGCGTAATCAGTACAACTTTTATGCATAACAAATATCAAGCCCCCGGACATTGAGAAATGTTCGGGGTGTCTTGTCCTAGAAAAAGTTGACACAGTATAAATCAACTTAAAAATAACAAATA
>OIYG01001788.1_pt1 | contig 15297 bp, 6 predicted proteins | sample 1587861 | NCBI WGS metagenome assembly OIYG01 (sample SAMN03283272) | human gut metagenome | biome: human-associated habitat; material: feces | host: Homo sapiens | place: Peru | collected 2012 | reverse complement strand
GATATGAAATAGAAGACCCATTCTTCAGGAAATGGATACTCAAGAATATGATAGAGTAAGATTATATACAGAGAAAATTACGAACTGTACGGTTGAAAAAAAACCTGTCTTGCTACTCAGAACATTCGCGGCGTGGCTCTTTCGCGCTACGAATGTGCTGAGATGCAAGACAGGTTTTCTGTTTTCATTCAAGTCTGAATCCTACCAGGAGTCAGAGAAAGCATTGTCATCAAAGAGCCAACCATGGTCTTTTGCACCAATTTGGTCCTGCTGAGTTGCACCATTAACAACTGGTAAACCTGTTTTCTCACTATCCATGATGTCTCTATTAACATCAGGAGCGTTATTAGTACAATTAGCTTTATTGATAGAATTGCCGAGCAATTCTGATTCCTCTTCAAATTTGAAGAAATACACTACCGGGGTTATATATTTTCTTTTCATCACTTTAGAAATCATTTGTTTACATATTTCTTACCGTTCACGATATACACTCCCTTAGGAAGCCCGTAAAGATTTTCAGCTTTAGAGCGTACTTTCTGTCCATTGACATTAAAGACATCCGCTGGTCGTGTCATTATTCCATCATTGAAGAGCAGATCCTCTATCGAAGTGGTTTCGCCCTCCATATCATCAATGCCGGCAAATCCCATCGAAGCGAGCTTGATAGCCTTGGCTCCAGAAGTGGTCTGATTGAAATGGATATAGGCTCGATAAGGATTTATCCAAAGTCCTGTCTGTGAGACATTAGCGAGAGTGCCCGACTTTGTTATCACATAGGAACCTACAGGCAAATCAGCCTTAGAGAATGTACCTTTGAAGACGAGGGCATTCGACTGCATTTTGCCATCAGTATAGGTCGTACCGTCTGTTCCTACGGTGAATATCGGACTGTTAGCCTCACCGAATGTGGCGCGGGTTGTTATGCCAGTGATTTGCGAATGGTCTTTCTTCTCTGTATCACCCTTCGTGGTAGGGAAAATAAGATAAGGATAACCGGCGATGATGTCCTGATTGACATGCTCGATAAACATCACTTTCTTTTTGGAAGTGTCGATTTCTTTCATCAGCACCACCATGGTTCCATCGCCGAAGACCTTCTCTATCTGTCTCCTATTGATGGAATAAGGCAGGCAGATGGCATTCCAATAGTTCTTGTAGAACGTGCGATCAAGCTTAACCTCCGCATTCTTTGCATCAGTAGGCGCAGAATAGTCTTTTCCATCCTCAAGCAGGACATCTTTGACTTTTGAAACATCATCAAATACACCTGTTGCCCTACATTCTTTATGCTTAGCGTCTACTTGCACCGGAACATATTTAGCATGCTTGCCTGGCTCGAATGTAAAGCCTGCCAGTCCGAGCTTTGCCGTATTTGAGAAGATGTAATAGGTCTTGCCAGGAAGCACATTGAATGTATATCTGACAATGCCCTTAGTGATCAGCACATGTCCATCTTCATCATTGCCAAGTTTGAAGACGTGCTGCTGCATACCCGGATTAGGCCAGTTGTCGAGGAATGACCATTTGTCAGAATCATTAATTTTTAGGAAGGATTCCATCGTTGCTTTATTATAAGCGAGTCCTTCTGATCCCCAGAAATACTCGGCTCTGGCGCGTCCATCATCTTTCCACATCTGTGCAGCGACCTTACTCTTGGTGTCCGCCACCACTTCCTTGACTATCTCGCCTTTCTCGTCAGCCACATATACCTTCTTGACTGTAACGTCGATAGGCTCATCTTCGTCATAGTGAACACCACCAACTTCCTCTCCACCGGACGGCGCGTGACTGACACAGCCCTCCTGCATCACATAGACAGAGATCAATCCTGCATCTGTAGGCTCTATCTTGATGTGCGAACCACGGCAAGGCAAGAGCCAAGGTGTCTTGTTGGCAACAGAGTTGTTGTTTGCCGGGGCAGAATAGTTGCCTGTTGCGGCATAATCATTAGTCAGTTGCTCGCTCTTCGCCGCAAAACTGCCATTTGTGGAGAATGTCTCTTTTCCACTGAAGAATTCATGGAATACATCTTCTTCCGTCTTACGGCTATTAGTAAGGTAACCTTTTCGGTCAGCATTCTTCTCGAATTTTTGTCCTTCCCATGATTTTTTTGCCGTATATGAGTCATGGTAATCATCGTAATAACTACCATTATTATAAGTCCATCCTCCGAGAGTAACGCTGACAGTCCCGTCATTATTTTTCAATGTCTGACCGACTTTGTAATCCTGATCATCAGCCACCTTGCAGAATGTACCATCCTTTGGCTCCACTACAATCTCATAGGATGAGAAGATACGATTTGACGGCTCAAAGGCATACTGGTCATAGATGTCACAATCATACTTATTCTCGTCATTGATGAGCTCTGCCGTTATCACAGTGCTGCCGGCTATGCCTTTCAAAGCGACTTTTCCATCAGCGTCAATGGAAGCCACGTGAGGAGAAGAACTTGTATACTTGAAATTATAACTCGTACCATCCCAGTGTGGATTCAAACGCTCTGTTCCATTGACCAACAGGTATTTGTCTGGAAGTGCATCCTTAGTAGGATTCCTCACTTCTTTCACCTCTTGTTTTGTCTTTTTATCCACAAACTTTATCTGTGCGAAAAACTTGTCAGTGGATTCTATTCGGATTATGTCTATGGCAGATGGCATAGTAATGCTGTTTTCTCCAGATGTTTTATCATCAACCTTGAACAATTGTCTATCACAACCCTGACTTGGCGAAGGAATATAGCCAAATATAGACATATTCTGTAAGTCAGAATCCTTAAATTTCACTTTATCATCTTTATTGTATTCCAACCTCACATACGTATTCTTTACCAGATTGGAGAACACCACCTCGACGCCCTGTGAAAGATGGAGAGCACCGCTCTTTGCATCTATCTTGATTTGTCCACCATTAGCGACAAACCGCAAGCCCTTGAAAGCAGGAATCTCAGTGATTCCATCATAGGTCAATGCAGCTGCTGATGTGAAATCGGAGTTGAGCGTATAAACGCCATCGGATGAAGTCCACATTGTCGAGTTCATCTGAGCAGGATTGAAGAAAATTTGGTTTTCCAGATTTCGATCGAAATGCCAAACTGACGGTGAATAGTTCTTCTTCTTGATAATCTCATTGATCTCACGCTTTGACAGCACACGATTATAGATTACGATGTCGTCATAGGCAAACGCCACGTCATAGGCGAATTTCACATTGTTGGCATTGGCACCACCGAGCACTATGCTTTTCAGTCCACTGATACAATCTTTCAGCGAGCTGGCATTATTCATGGCATAGCCACCCAAACATGTCGGTTCACCATCTACATACATATTATATCGTGACAGGTTGTCATACATCTGGTAAGTGATGTAATGCCAGTTGCAGTCCTTATAGAAATTCTTGCTGTAGAAATTCTCTTTGGACTCTGTGTCACACAACCCTCCAAAACTGCTTGCACCGCTATGATATTCGAATTCACCGTCATTCACTTTCATATAGCCGGTAAGTCCACCACTGCAGGTGATATTAAACATATGAGGATTTCTGCCTTTGCGCTCATTCTCATCATAATACTCATTTCCTGCAATATAGAACATTGACGGCTCGTCATAAGCCAGTCCGCGATTGACTGCTATATCTCCATTTACCCAGAATCCTATTGTCACCTTTCCTGTTTTCTGTATTCCATCTATATCATTTCCATCTTTATCTTTATGGCCAGAAAGAGAATTCTTCTCACCCAATACTACGCGCATATAGTCTGATGCGCCATATCTGTCATAGATATCTGCATCAGGGATATTCTGGAAATAATGTCCGAAAACAGGATCCTTCACGATATACTTATCCTTATTGTCAATCGCTCCATTTTGGATGCCAAGTCGGCTCTTCAGATAGAGTGTCATATTATCGTTAACAGAAGGGAGATCGGCTTTGTTATCTGTTAGAGGATATATATCGACACCATATTCACCCTTTTCATCCTTTTCGAATGTCAACTCAGCCAATTTGCCGTCTGTGAGTGTGAAGGAGGTATTATCCTCGCTCTCATCCTTTACGCCACTGTAGGATCCTTTATGGATTTCAAGCAGGGTGCAGGCACTGTTGGTATTTGAACGCTTGAGCTCAAGAGAAAACTCCGCGCCCTCTCCTACTTCAAACTCATACAGCACATTGTAAGGTGTAGCTTGCGTGGTGCCACTATTGTCGACTACCCTTCGTGCAACGGTCTCAGCACCGGTGAGGATATTTCGCAATGTCACTGATGATACTCCTTTCGTGCTCGCCATCTTAGCATATAGGGTGTGCTTTCCTGCAGTGAGCTGGATGGAATTATAGACATTATGATTGCCGTTACAGTCTGTATTAGCACTGGAACAATTAGAGCTTGTACACTCAGTTTTGCCTTCTCCACCGTAAGTCAGCGACCTGTCATTGCCATTGATCACATGCTTCCAACCGTAAGTAAAAGCATTCTCATTGCCGTTTGAGCTGTTGGCAGCAATATTCGCGTTTATGGTTTTCATATCCCATTTCCACTCTATGTCTGATTTATACATATCGTTGGTCTTGCCGGAGAAGAAATTCCAGAGATAAGCAGGTGCGCTTGATTCTACCCAATGCCCAAGTTCATCAAATGTGACAGTGGTGACAGGCACTCCATTCACTCCTGTAAAGTCATATCTCTTGAATTTATGCGTTTCACCATTCACTTTGGTTTCGCTCCAAGGCTCGTTGAGGGTTGCTTTCTGCTTTGAGAGGTCGCATCCATTGCGGAACAGGAGGTTTTCTATGATGGTGTTGAGATGCTTGATGCCAAGCATATTATCCTTATTACCATGCAGATGGATAAACGGAATAGGGTTTTCCGTAGCGAGGTTCATGTGAAACTCATTGAGAGGGAAGCCTCCGCATGAACCGTATGCCGCAAATGTGCCATTGAGCACTTTCGCACAAGCGTATGTCATCATGCCACCCATGGAGAATCCACAGAGGTAGAACTTCTTCGGATCGACGGAGATATTGTTGTAGTCAGCGTTCTTTGTCTTGCACTCTTTCTGTATCTTATCCACAAGTTCCTTGATAAACTTAGTATCTGCATTCTCTTTTCCAGTGGCTTCCCAACCGGTAGTTTTATCAAAACCATTATTCCAGTTGCCGTCGTCGGGATAGTCTGCTTTATTCGTTCCATTTCGTCCTTGAGGATAGACCACAATGAAGCCTTCCTTATTGGCAAGTGAGGTGAAAACGGGTTTTCCTCCTTCATTCGGTTTATCGTTATTACCACGTCCGTGGAGAGAGAATACCACTGGCACATTCTCTTTTCCTGCCAAAGTAGCAGGTACATAGAGCCAGTATTTACGTGTTTTGCCATCGACTTTTATTTCGCGTTCCTCATTTATTCCTTTCTCAGAGGAATAGATTATCTTTGCCAAAGAGATATCTGAAGATGATGTATTCTGGATTGTCAATTTGGAAGCGCTAACTGGACATATTAATGCAGTGCTTGTTCCTTTGTATTGCTTTCCTGCAACTGTGAGATCATACGTTGTTTTGCCTCCGAATACGAGGCAAACCTCAGTAAACTTGCTGACATCTGACGACAGTGTGACTTTCTTATTTGGTTTCAAAATGATGTTATGGTTGGCATCACGGGTATCACTTTCTTCAAACACGGCAGTCGCTCCAGCTGTTTTATAGACGAAAGATTTTTTTGCCCAGTCCCATTGTCCACCTTCATCACCGTAACATGGGATGGTCTTTTCATAATCGGCAATATCGTCCAGCCAAAATCCACTAACGAAGAACACCTTATCGGTCTCAGTGTTACCGTTTAGGCCTCCCAGTCCAATCTCCTTTATATTTGCCACATCGGCTTCGGTCATCTTTGTATTACTATCCCACGGAATCGCGAAATCTTCCCATTTTTTATGTATTGTAACATAATCGGTGTTTGCATCGACTTTCACCTGAAAAATTTTGTCATCTGATGTTTTTGCTACTATTCTGAATTTCACTCCCTTTGCGGTCACACGCACTCCAGAGTAATCTTTGCAAGTCAAACCTTTGTCAACTGTGTCAAAAGAGAAATAATTGTTGCCATCATACTTAGTCTTTACTACAAGTACATTATTTTCATACTTTGCTGACTGCACATTGCCAACATCTGTTATTTCCTTAAATGTGGAGAAGTCATATCTTTTAGTATTGTTCTGGAACTGACCTACCAAGACGATGGAATTAGGGTCAAGGGTTATAGATCCACTCGCAGAAGCACCGCCAAACAGAATTCTATCCACTTTTGACAAATCTCCACTATCGAATTTAAGCTTTGAAAGCTTAATAGTCTTTTCTCCTGCGGATTCTAATGTATATGTTGCCAACGTTATATCTTTGACATCCTTAAAGCAAACCCTATATTGACTTGTATACTTGCTGGTGGTAAATTTCAATGCCACATAGTCAGTATTCAGTTTTCCGTTAAGACCTGTAAAGATAGGCATTAGGTTGTTGGCATTCGCATCCCAAGAATACTCTGGGGCAACCCAATGACCATTGCCAGCAGGTTGGGAAAGCGTGGCTTTCAAATCTACTCCGGCATAGATGCCGTTACTACCGGTGATGAAAAGCATCATCACCATAAATGTTCTAAGGAAGAGCGACCTACAGATACTACTTCCTCTGCTACTGAAAGAATGTAAATTCATATTTCTGTGATTTTAATTTTTCGGACTTTTACTCTTCGTCGTCAGATAACAAATTAGCTTTTTCCGTCAATTATAGTGTTTCGTCGGATTACCATTTGCTGGTAGTTGAATTGTAAGTTTTCGAGTGATTGTGAGATTATTATTTCTTTTCAAGGCGCAAAATTACAACTTTTCCGATAATTTATATTTTTATAATATACCAATTTCTTTCGCTAATGTAACATAAAGAGGGAAATATACGAAAATATTATATGAGGAAAAGTTCGTGTTACACCAGAGAAAGTTGTCCGTGTTCCTAATTTAACTTAATTATTTTAACTTTTTGGGCGAAATTCACCTATTTTCAGCCTTTTTGCCTGAAAGCAGAAGGCGTTACCCCTTTCATCTTCTTGAAGAACTTGGTGAGATGAGCCTGGGATGAGAAGCCGAAGGTATTGGCTATTTCCTGTACTGTATGGGTAGTGGTAGAGAGTTCACGTTCTATTTCCTTTACGATATACTCGTCAATGATTGCCTTCGGTGTCTTACCAGAGATACGGCGGGTAACCTGAGCCAAATAACGGCTGCTTACATTCAACTGGTCTGCATAGAAATGCACATCACTATAAGTGCGACAGAAATTATTGACCTGAGAGATAAACTGATTATAGAGTTCCGAACTGCGTCCCTGCAGATTACTTTCACGTGTCAACTCTACATTGATGAAATCCTGTGCCATCCCCAAAGCCTCCTCCATCTTGTTTCCCTGGTTCAGATACACGGCAAGGGCAGAAGAAAAACGGTTGGTAAGGCCATGAGAATTGGCATTATCAAGCAGGAACACCTGCATTCCATGACCCTCCGCCATGCGCAGCAACTTGGTGTCTTGCAGAATAATATCATTTTCTTTCTTTCGGGCAACCACCACGGAACAGAGCGGCAGCAAGCGATACTTGATCTGACTTACCACATCCTCCGTCATCAGCGCATCACCATTACTTGACCAGATGGCAGGGGCATAGATGATATAATCCGGGCGATATTTCGTCAGGGCATCGATCACGACCTCAAGCGTCTCCACCCGACGAATCATACCCACCTTCACAATGCTCGGTTGAATATCGTTCATGATAGCCTCTATCTGTCCCGAAACAATCTCGGCAGGAATATCAAAGAATGCCTGAATACCCAAGGTATTCTGCACGGTAATGGAAGTGATGGCTGAAACGGCATAGCCTCCCAATTCTGAGATTGTCCTGATGTCCGCCTGGACACCAGAACCACCCGTACTATCAGAACCCGTAATGGTCAATATCGGTTGTATCGTCTTCATACCCTAATTACAATTGAATTCTTCACTCTACGTTCTTCACTCTTCACTTAATTCTTAACTCTTCATATACTCCGTCGGCGTCATACCAAAAGCCTTGGAGAAGCACTTAGAGAAATAACTGTTGTTGGAGAAGCCCACCGTGTACATCACTTCAGAAACGCTGAACTTACCTTCTTTCAACATCACAGCTGCCTTGTTCATTCGGAGTTCACGGATATATTCTACAGGAGTTTTTCCTGTCATCGCCTTCAACTTACGGTACAGCTGCTTGCCGCCTATACCCAATATCTCCTGCAAGGTGGTCACATTGAAGTCTGAGTCTATCATGTGGGTCTCTATCGTCTCGGTAATCTCCTTCAGGAGCCGTTGGTCTGCAGCATTTAAAGTAGGTTCTTCTGCCTCCTTTTTCTCTATCTTCACACCTAAATAACGGTTGGTAAGTTCCAGAATCTCATCAAATGAGCGATGAGTCACGGCGGTTTTCAAATCCTCTGACAGACGATTGAAGAAACTGATACGGGCTTCTACCTGCTCCATGATTTCAGCCTTCTGTCTGCGCTCCTCCGCCAGGCGCTCACGCACCAGATAGAACTTCATGATTCCCCAAGCCAATGCAATAGCCAACAAAAGATAAACTAACTTTGCCCAAATGGAAAGATACCATGGTGGCAATATCGTAATATCAAGAGAATACACTTCGGCTCCTATATTACCCTCACCATCCACGACATGCACCTTCAGATGATAATTACCATATGGCAAACCATTATAGCTGATATCCAACCTTTTCTTATTCAGATAATGCCAGTCGTGATCACTACCTTCCAACCGATAAGCATAGACAGCAGAAGGATGATCGGAGAACGGAAGATCTGTCAGCTGAAGGGTAAAGCTATTCTCATCACTTGCAAGTTCCAACTCCTTCATATTGCGAGGAGCTGCATCTTGCCATTGATTTCCATTGACCACAATACCTGCCAACATCAGTTTGGTCTGCAACCCTTTCTCCATCGGCATATCGGCACGCAGACAGATATAGCCATCGTTGCCACCCATCATGATCATGTGCTGAACCTTAGAATAGAAAATGGCTAAAGGAGCAATAGAAGAAGGTATCTTGAAACGGGAACTCTTGCCACCCAAATCGATGACACAGCATTCCTTGCCGCTCACCACCCAGGTCTTGCCATCCACATCACACATGGTAATCACTTTTCCGCCTATCTTCCATGTCTTCGTCTCCATCTGCGAGCGGTTGGCAAAAGGATTTATCACAAAGCATTTCACCTCTGTGTTTCCACCTGCCCAGACATTTCCCTTAGAATCAGCCATCAAATAGTTGATATCATCCTTGTGCTCAACAGGAACCACCTTCATCGTTTGCGGATTGATACGGTCCAAGTTATTATAACTGGAAGCCCAAACCATACCTTGTGCATCCATCACCATCTGTCCCACGTGCAAACCTGAGAGTGCATTCTTACCTTGGTCGGTGAAATGATAATCAGCCACGATGGTAGTAGAAGCTGAAGAATGGGTCATCAAAGACAGAAGTCTCTGCTTGCTGATGACAAAGATGCCGCCCATATAGGAAGCCATCCACATTCTGCCCTGTTTATCTTCCAGCACATCGTATGCCCAGGCTGTAGAATATTTGCCAGTCTTGTCGCAGACGATAAAGTTTTGCATCTGTTTGGTCTGGCGATTGTAGAAGTTGACGCCATGATCTGTACAAACCCAGACATCCCCCTCGCGATCTTCATAGATTTTGCGAACACGATTATGACTCAGGGGATAAGCCGAACTATTCTGCTTATACCAGGCAACATTGCCATCCGATGCATTTTGACTGGCATTCATTCCAAAACGAATCAAGCCATTGGTTCCACCCAACCACCATTCTCCATCTCTGGTCTGACAAATTTCATGCAGACAATTACCTTCCCCCGAAAGAGTTATCTTATCAAGCGAGGTATATTGGAAATAAGTATGCGTGGAAAGACGGGACAGACCATTATCCGTTCCTATCCACACATTCTGCCACTTATCCACAAAACAAGACCAGACGATATTATTAGGAATGGAAGAAGCATCACGGGAGTCGTGCTCGAAATGCTGGATGGAATTGTCCAAAGACAGACGATAGAGTCCATTATCTGTTCCGATATACAGATTGCCATTGGATTCTTCTGCCAAACACTTGACGGAATTACCATTCAACTGCGAAATCCTGGTAAAATTCTTCAGTTGTAAGTCCGCACAATACAGGGCACCTTCTGTACCTATCCAGTAGCAACGGCGCTTGGCATCATAAGACAAAGCATTGACAAGAGGTTGCTGACTGTCGGGAAGCAGGATACGTTGCTTGTTCAATTTCGCCCAAGAATTCTTTCCGTTTAAAGTCTGCTTTTTTACTAAATACAAGCCAGAGAGAGTTCCCACGAGCAATCCCTTAGGTGTATCCAGTAAAGCATATACTTCGCTGCCAAAAACTATCTGTCTGTATTTCAGGAGAATCGCTCTCTGCTCCCAAGTGCTTTTCTTTTCATTATCCTTTATTGCATCAGCAGACGGCTGTACATAAGAATTAGATTGCAGATTGAAGCACATCATACCCTTGCCTGTAGCGAGAAATAACTGTTCTCTATCTACAGCCATTGCATAAACGCGGGTATTAGAAAAAGTATGTTCTGCAAATTGCTTATAACTATGATAACCATCATAGCTGTAAAGTCCGTTCTCTGTACCAAGCCACATCATGCCCTGACCGTCTTGCTGGATAGAACAAACCGTCTGTGCCCCATCTAAAGACACATTAACAAAACGCTGTGCATTAAGAGCACAACTCAAAAAAAGCATGATAAAAAACATGCCAATATGCTTAAGAGTCAACTTCATAAGTGCAAAAATACACATTATTAAGCATACTCACAAACATATTGGCATTAAAAAGAATTAAATACATTTCAAGACTATCGTCTTTTCAATATTTCTCTGGGTATCTTTCACCTTGAGCGTGATATCTCCCTTCTGTTTCTTACTTTGTACAACAACTACCAGTTTTCCACTGAAAAGTTTCATCTGTGGCTGTGTAAAAGGCTCCAGCGAAGTAGCATCGCCATTACATGCAGCCTTGAAAGTACCGGCGCCTGTTACCTCAAAAGTCAGTTCATCATCGGCAAGCGGACACTCGTTGCCATCCTTATCCAAGAGGCTTACAGTGATAAAGGCGAGGTCATTGCCATCAGCATTCAGAAGCACATTGTGTTCGTCTGTGCAACCCTCTACCATACAAGCGATAGGCTCATGGTCTGGAGTCTCCACACTAAACTTCATCTGGGTAGGCTCACCAGCTGTTCGCTTGACATCCTCACCCACTTTTTCACCATACTGATTGTAAGTAACTACCCGAATCTCACCTGGTTCGTACTTCACATTGTTCCAACGGAGACGATAGCGGTCCAATCGACTTGACTTATCCTTGCGAACCCTACCCTGACTCTTTCCATTCACGAAAAGTTCACCTTCCACGCCATCAGTATAGCAATAAACCGGAGTTACCTGTCCCTCACGACCTGCCCAATTCCAATGAGGAAGAAGATGGGTGGTATGCTGAGTTTCATTCCAGCGGGAACGATACATATAATATCTATCCTTTGGAAGACCAGCGAGGTCGCAGATGCCAAAGTAGCTGCTGCGAGATGGCCAGTAAGTATCGTAAGGAGTAGGCTCGCCCAGATAATCGTAACCGGTCCATACAAACTCGCCGATTACCCAACTGTAGTCATCCTGCATCTTCCAATCATCATCTGGAAGATTACTCCAAGAACAATACTCAGTATCGTAGCTGGAACACTGACCATCTGGGTATGGGTTGTTGTTGCTGGCACGCACCTCGACAGGGAACTTATACACACCACGAGAGCTGACTGTAGATGCCGTCTCGGAACCCAAGAGGAATCCCTGAGGCAACTGCTCTATATTCTTATAATATTTATGTACGCGATAGTTGAAACCCGGAACATCCATCACCTGGGCAAAGCCAGATTTCAAGGCAGCCTCAGCCTTGTCCATTCCCTGAGTAACAGGACGAGAAGGGTCATACTGATGACAGAGGTCCTGCAAATGCTTGGCAATCTCCATACCCTCCTTGCTCCACTGCTCAGGAATCTCGTTGCCGATGCTCCACATGATGATGCTTGGATGATTACGATGATGCTTCACTAAGTTGGTGATGTCCTTATCGCTCCATTCCTTGAAGAACTTGGCATAACCATTCTTACATTTAGGATAAATCCACATATCGAAGCTCTCAGCCATCACCATCATACCGAGGGAGTCGCAGATTTCCATCTGCATGGTAGAAGGCATGTTGTGGGCTGTACGGATGGCGTCGCAGCCCATCTCCTTCATCGTCTTGATCTGGCGGATAAGTGCCGCCTTATTTTCAGCAGCTCCCAACGGACCGAGGTCGTGGTGCAGGCAGACACCCTTGATCTTGCGGGTAATGCCATTGAGCTGGAAACCATTATTCTTGGATACCGAGATGGTACGGATACCGGTCTTCAGCGTCTGGACATCAGCAACCTTCTTTCCTTCATATCGGGTTAACTTCACCTGATAGAGATAAGGAGATTCCGGAGACCAAAGCTGAGGACTCGCCACCTTCAAGGTAGTCTTGATTTCAGGGGTTGCACCCTTAATGGTCTGTTCGGCAACCTTGGTACCAGCCTCATCGAGCAAGGCGATGACTGTCTTGCCCGACTTACCGATTTTTCCTTCCAGCAGGGCGTTCACTTCCACTTCGGCTTCCTGCTTATCAGCTTTCAGGGTACGCACGAAGGTATCCCAGGTAGAGAAGTTCTCGTTACCGTAAAGTTCCACGGAAACCGGACGGTAAAGACCGCCGCCTGGATACCATCGGCTGCTTTCCTCTACATTGTTGAGAAGAACCTCTACGAGATTCTTCTTGCCGCCAAAATGCACGTAAGGGGTAATGTCGATACGGAAGGCATTGTAGCCGTAAGCCCATCTGCCAGCCTCCTTGCCATTCACCTTAACGACAGGCTGACTCATCGCACCATCAAAAACGAGGACGGCACGCTTGTAGCCCTTCGGCAACTGAAGATTCATCTTATACATACCCTCTCCAATCCAAGGGAGAGCTCCAGAGCGTCCCGACTTCTCGGTCTTCTCCTTTTCGCCATTCTGCTCGATAGCCACCATCTGCAGATCCCATTTCTTATCGAAAGGACCCGCGATAGCCCAGTCGTGCGGCACGGCTACCTGAGACCACACTTTGCCATCGCGGGAGAAATCCCACGATGGCAAATTTATTATTTTTCGGCTCTGCGCCTGGCACATGGTGGAGAGTGCCAGTGCGAGAGACATGAAAGCTATGCTTCTCTTGATCATATATTATTTTCTATAGTTTGTTCTATATTCTATCTTCAGATTCGCTTCTATCGCTCCCAAAGGAAGCGAAGAAAGCCAACTTACCCGATTACTTGAAGGCATCGAGTGCAGCGGTTGGCTTGCCGCTGTTGTCGAAGGCTCCCTTGTCGTAGCCGTTCCAGCCACTGTTGCACTCAGGCTCCCAGTAGAACACACCCTCGCAGGTAGAGATTGCCTTGCAGCCATCCACCATCTTCTTGAGGAATGGAGCGGCATTCTCTGAATTCCACACCATACCAATCTCTGAGATGATGACATCGCAGTTGTATTTACTGGAAAGGGTCTTGATGTTGCTGAGACAGTCATCAGAAACCTGCTCCCAGGTCTGGTCGGTAATCCAATCAGGATAGAGCGACATACCGATGACATCCCACTTGGCTCCATTCTGCTTCAAGCCATCAAACATCCAGGTATATTGACCGAGGTTGTTTCCCTTATCGAGATGCACAATCACCTTAGCCTCCGGATAAACCGCCTTGACGGCATCATAACCGGCATTGATATAAGCGGCAAAGTTTGCCATGTTCTTAGAGGCACGGCCTGTTACCTTCAGGGCAGCATCGCCATCCTCATCATTCCAGAGCATTCCGTCGGTGGTCTCGTTACCTACCTGTACCCACTCTACGTTGACGCCTCTTTCCTTCAAGGCATTCAATACATCCTTGGTATGATCGGCAACCGCCTGCTTCATCTGACTGAAGTCATAGTTCTTCCAGGCAGCAGGAACACCCTGCTTTCCTGGGTCAGCCCAGGTATCAGAGTAGTGGAAGTCTATCATCAGTCGCATACCGAGCTGCTGAGTTCGCCAAGCCTTGGCGATGACATCATCCTTGCCACACCAGCCACCTTCCGGATTTACCCAGACACGCAGACGGATGGAGTTCATGCCGAGGTCGCGGAGAAGCGCCATGCACTCAGTAGCCTTACCGTTAGTATTATAGAATTTCTTTCCGTTCTGCTCCATCTCGGTGAGCCAACTAACATCGGCTCCCTTAGCGAAGCCGCTCATATCGTATGTCTTCTCCTTTTCGGGAGTGGTATTATCATCATTGCTGCAACTCGTGCCCGTAATAGAAAACAAGAGCGCTGTAGCCAGCAATATGGCTTTTCCTAAAATATTCTTCATTGTTATTCTGTCTTTAAGTTATTATTATAATGCAAAGATAATCAAATAAATGATTCGTTTACAATAAGGAAACTTACCCATGATGAATATTCTGCGCAACCGATTGCGCAGAATATTCATTAAGCTATTCATACTTCCATGTCATGGTGTTGAGATCGGCTGTAACCGTAAACTCAGTTTCACCATTTTCATCACCAAACCAGATATCCCAGGCACCATCGCCTGAAGTTAACTTGAACTGCTCACCATCGGCACCATACCAGGTCTGCTTGTCGTCCTTGTTCTCGCCAACGAAGATGAAGCGGAAGTTCTCCCAGGAAGTTGGCTTGTACTTGCAGGTATAAACACCATCACTCACTTTGTTCATCACGGCAAGAAGGGTGTTGCCATCCTTGCTGAACATGCAGAGAGTATTGCTAGCCTCTGGCTCAGGAGCAGTCTGGTTGCCTGACTCGATAGAGTAAGTCAGGTTGCTGTTCTCTCCTACCTTGACGGTGATGGTATAAGTACCCGCCTTGGCGATGTTCACGCTGCCAGCAGCTGCGGCATCAGTCATCTTGCCATCAGCAAGCGTATAGTTCATGGTCTTGACTACGGCTGCAGCATCATCTGTAGCTGTTGCCTTGCTGTACTCTGCACCTGTAGCAACTATACTGATAGGTGTATTATCAGCTGTGGTTGTGATTATCTTGACC
>OIYG01001786.1_pt1 | contig 15311 bp, 17 predicted proteins | sample 1587861 | NCBI WGS metagenome assembly OIYG01 (sample SAMN03283272) | human gut metagenome | biome: human-associated habitat; material: feces | host: Homo sapiens | place: Peru | collected 2012 | reverse complement strand
GTAGCAGAACCAATTGTTATAAAGTCGTACATATCTTTTCCCTTTCAATTAAATGAGATTTTACCTATTTTTTTCTTTATTATACTATAACTATATGAAGTTGAAGAAATTAATTCTAAAAAATTATAGAAATTACAAAAATTTTGAATATAATTTTAAATCAAACAAAACTTTAATAATAGGAAAAAATGCGCAAGGAAAAACAAATATTTTAGAAGCGATTTATTACCTTTGTGCGCTTGATTCAAATAGAATTAAAAAAGATTCTGAATTAATTTTGTTTAATGAAACATCTTCATCTATTAAAGCAGAAATTGAAAAACGAGGAATGAATTTCGAGCTTGAAATTGATTTTAATCTTGGAAAAAATAAAATTTTAAAAGTTAATGGCTTAAAAAAACCTAAGTCAAAAGATTTTTTAAGAGAGTTATCGGGAGTTAATTTTTCAACAAACGATCTTTTATTATTAAGAGGTGAACCTCAAAATAGAAGAAAATGGCTTGATATGGCTATTTTTCAAGTTTATCCTTTATATTTTGAAAAACTATCAAAGTTTAATAAAATCCGCTTACAAAAAGCAAACTATTTATCTGATTCAAATTCAATTAATCCCCTTATGCTTGATGTTTTTAATCAGCAGTTTTCAGTTTTAAGTGCTAATGTTATTTATTTAAGAAAAAAATATCTTATTGAGCTTGAAAAAATAGCCAAAATTAAACACAAAGCAATAGCTCAAAATGAAGATTTAAAAATTTGTTATAAGTCAATTACAGATGATTTTATTTCAATTGGTGAATTAAGTGAATTAATTTATCAAAAATTAAATGAAATTAAAGATGAAGAAATTAGAAAAGGGCAGTGTTTAATTGGTGCTCATAGAGATGATATCGATTTTTATATTAATGAAATTGATTCAAAAAAATATGCCTCACAAGGTCAACAAAGAACAATTGTTCTATCTTTAAAATTAGCAGAATTACAGATTATTAAAGACAAAATTAATGAAACTCCGCTTTTATTATTAGATGATGTTTTAGCTGAACTTGATTCAATTCGTCAAAATTATCTTTTAAATGTTATTGAAGATGATATTCAAATGATTATAACAAGCGTTGACACTCTTGCTTTTGAAGATGAATTTTTAAATAATGTTGATATTGTTAAAATTAAAGAAGGTAGTATCGTTGGTTAGATAAAACTTATACTTTTTCTGCCTGTGAAATCAAAGATTTCTTCGCTACCCTACGCTTCGCTTCGGTCGCAACGGCAGCATCATACAGTTCCAGCGTTTTGCTCAACGCAAACCGCTTGGGAACCTCGACTTATATCTTCATTTCAGTTATATCTTTAACAACCCTTCTTCCAGCAACAACGGCTGCAAAGAATAAAGCCAAGGCAAGCCCTGTCCAATAGCCCTCTAAAACGTAACCATGGAAATATGCAACATAAGTACCTAATGGTATTGCAATACCAAGATAGCCAAAAAGCATTATTTTCATAATTATTTTAGTATCTTTTAAGCCTTTTAAAATACCCACACAGCCCGCTTGGAAACCATCAAAGAATAAGAAACAAATTACAATTTTAAGAATTTTTTTACTTAATCTTAAAACTTCAAGGTCATTAGTGAAAATTTTAATTATAAAATCAGACTTAAATATCATAACTAAAAACATAACAAAACAAATCGCAAGAATTGAAAATATATTAGCAACTGAATATTTTATAATGTTTTCTTTGTCTTTTTTACCGTTAAAATAGCCTATTTTAATACTTGCAGCACTTGAAACAGATAAAACTATCATAAAAGTTAAATTTGCAATACATAAAACGATATTATGAACACCTGCAAAAAGTGCGCTAAATTTGCCGATTAAAATAGCGGTTAAATTAAATCCTAAAAATTCAAAAAACATCGCTAAGGATATGGGCGTTCCTATTTTGAATAAATCTTTTAAATATTTTTTTGAAAAATAACAAGGAGTTTTGAATAATGGTAAGCAATATAAAATCATAAACACAGGTGCAATTGTTTTAGATATAAGAGTTGCAAGACTTAAACCAACAACACCTAAAGAGGGGATGTGAATTGAGCCAAAATCAAAACCAAAAGTTAAAATTATATTTAAAATAACGTTTAATATAACCATAAAAAACATTAATAAATTAGGCACAATTACTTTTTCCCATGCCTGTAAAAATTCTTTTAGCGCAACAAAAATAGCAGTCGGAAAAACACTCCAAGCCGTTATTTCAATGTATTGTTTAACATAAAAGGCTAAATCTTGCTCGAAACCAAAATGTTGAATATTTTTTGATATCAATTCGATTATCAAAAAGAAAGGAATTGAAACAAACAAAGCAAAAAGAACTGTTAATTTAAAATATTTTTTAGAGGGGATTTTTTCTCCTCTAAAGTTTGATATTACGGGGCTAACACTTAAAATTAAACCAATAGCACCAATTGTTACTGTCATTAAAATTGCACTTGCAACACTAACAGCACCAAGAGCCAAAGTTGAATAGCGTCCAGCGGTTGCAGTATCAGCAAAACTTATTAAAATTTGAGATAAGTTTCCACCTAAAATTGGTAAAGATAGCTTTAATAAATCAGCTATTATTCCTTTATATTCTTTTAATTTTTTAATCATAATGTTTTATCTTTATTTAAAATGTTGTTAGAATCGAAAAATTTTTTCAAATTTTTCATTAAGTCGTATGCATTTTTATCCAGCGCTTTTTCAAGATATTTCTTTTTTGAAACACCAATTCCATGTTCACCTGATAATGTTCCATCTATTGATAAAGCATAATAAAAAAGTTCATCTTTAAGCTTTTTAAAGTTTTCTTTTTCTTTTTTATCAGATAAATCAAGCGCAAAGTTAGGATGAATGTTGCCATCGCCGGCATGACCCATTGTTGCAGCTATTATATTATATTTTTTAGATAATTCTTGAATTTTTAAAACAAAATCAACAATTTTTGATTTTGGTACAACAATATCTTCTGTTATAACATTAGGTTTTAATTGAGTCAAGGCGCTAAAGGCACTTCTTCTTGCTCTCCAAATGTTTTCATTTTCAATTTCATTTTTTGCTTGAATAATTTTAGATGAATTTGATTTTTTCAAAATTTCTTTAAGAATTTCTAATTCATATAAAACAGATTGCCTAAAGCCATCAAGCTCAATTAATAAAACCGCCTCTTTATCACACAACAATCCGCAAGGGTTAAATTTTTCAATTGTTTGCAGGGTTATTTTATCTAATAAATCTAAAGTTGAGGGGATAAAACCAGAATTTATTATTGAATTAACACAAAGCGCAGCTTCTTTTAAAGTATCAAAATAAGCTAAAGTTAAAAGCCTTGTTTGTGGTTTTGGAATTAGTTTTAAGGTTGCTTTTGTAATGATACCAAGTGTACCCTCACATCCGCAAAAAAGACTTGTAATGTTATATCCTGTAACATTTTTAGCTAAGTTTTTAGATGTTTGAATAATTGTTCCATCAGCCAAAACAACTTCTAAATTAATTACATAGTCTTTTGTGTTGCCATATTTAAAAGTTCTTGGACCACCAGCACAAAGAGAAATTGCACCCCCAATCGTTGAAACCGCAAGGTTAGATGGGTCAGGCGGAAAGAAAAGATTTAATTCATCTAATTTTTTATTTAAATCGCCGATTATAACATTAGGTTCAACAATTGCAATTAAATTTTCTTTATCAATTTTTAAAATATTATTCATCTTTGAAAAATGAATAATGATTGAATTTTTAGTCGGTCTTGTTGCGCCACAATGATTTGTTCCTTGCGCTCGAGGCACAACAGTTATTTTATTTTTATTACAAAGTTTTAAAATTTCAGATACTTCTTTTGTTGTTTTAGGAAAAACAACAGCTAAAGGCAAGATAATTTCATCAGGGTTTTGAGATGTATCATAAGCATAGACAAAAATATCTTGTTTTTTATCTAAAAAATTATTTGGACATATTTTTTTTAATTCATTTATAAAAGTCATGATAATATTTTATTATAAACAAAATGAATATAAATTTTTGAAAGGAAAGTTTATGAAAAAAACTTTTAAAATCATTTTTCTAACTGCATTTATGCTTTTAAATGTTTCATTTTTATCAGCCCAAGAAAACACTCCATTAACAATAGAAACTCTTGATAAAATGCCGACTGATGAAGAAATTATGGAAACAATTAATAAATTTAATTTTGATGAAAAGAAAAAAGAATATCTTTTTAATGAAACAAAAAAGAGCTTAGAAAAAATGTATTTAGAAAGTCAAAAAGAAGTTAAGAGTAAATAATCTAATTGATTTTTTATGTAAAATTTTGTAAAATTTATATATAAAAATTCTCTAAAAATAGCAATATTTTTTATTCAGGTGTTTATATTATTTTGTAAAGGTGGTGTAAAAATGATAAGTCCATTAAAAAATACTAATTATACAACATTTAAAGGTAATGAAACCTCTCTTAATGCTTTTAAAAATGAAGCTCTTGGCGCTCAAAAACCTGAATTAAAAGCTATTTTAAACGAGCCAAGTGAAACTTTTGAAAAAACCACCCAAGGAGTTTCTCAACAAAAACCTGAAACTCAAGAAGTTGAGCCAAAAGAAAACAAACTTCAAACTGCAAAAGGTGCTGTTCATAACATTATGGGCAAAGGTATTGGTTTTATGAAAGGTATTAACAATGTTTCATACACCACTCAAGGCATTATAAAAGGCGCTGTTGCAGGTGGCGCAACAATGGCAGGCGTTGCAGTTTTAGGTAAAAACTTCAGACAAGGCGAAGGTAAAATCATAAACACCGCAACAGGAATTGTTAAAGACGCTTTTAAAGGTTTAGGAAAAGCAATTAAATCTGTTCCTAACTTAATTACAAAATCACCTCTTGAAAACGTTAAAAATATCGGAAATACTCCAAAAAGATTTTATACAGGCGATTATTTAAAAGGTGCAAAAGGCACAAAAACCCTTGCAACCCTAGCTGGCATTGGCGCTTTTGCAGCAAGCGTTGTATTTGCTAGAATGAATGCTAATATGGCAAACGCTGATATTGACCACAAAACTAACCGTGGACATATTAAAGAAGCGTAAGCCAGAGCGTAACGAGCTTTCGTTGAGAAAGCGAGTGAGCTATTGATAACCGCCGTAGGATAATCGAGGCTATGAGCCGACTTAGGCGAATAGAGCCGAGATACCCACAGGCGGAAAGAAGCGTAAGCCGGTGCGATAATTAACAGCCCCATAAACCCCTAAAACAGAGTATTTTGTATGGGTTCGGGTTCTAAAATATCTTCAATACCACATTCTAAAACAGAACAAATTTTATCTAAATTCAAATAAGAAGGTTGAGATCTTCCTTTTGCCCAAGAATAAACAGTTTGAGCAGGAAGATTTAACTCTTTTGCAAGTTTATAAAGACTGTAATCTTTTTTTAATTTAGCAGCTTCTTTAATCTTAACTTTCATAACACGATTATAGCTTACTTTGATTTTATTTTTATTAAGAAGAACTTTTTTCAACTGTTTAGAGGAAAAATAAGATTTAGACTTAAGAAAAAACATATTGTTACGATATAATTTAATATATTGCCATGTTTAAAAAAGGTATTAAAATAAAGATAAACAATATAATTCGAGGATATAAAATGAAAAAAATAGTTTCATTATTTTTATTAGGTCTTTCAATAATGCTTGTTAGCGCACATAATTTAAGTGCAAACGCAACAACATATTACACGGTAAACGCAAAAGCGCCTTATGTTTCACCAAGTATGAAACCAATTATTGCAAAATATAGACAACAAAATTATGTTGGCGCCCTGCAAGATTTAGAAGATTTAGTTATTACAGAAAAAAATAACACCCTTGCAAAATATTATCTTGCTCTTTGCTACACTCGTTTAGGTTATGAAGCGCAAGCAAAAAAATATTATCAAATGATTATTGATGAAGAAAAAAATGAAGCCTTAACATATTACTCTAAACGTGCGCTTGATTGCATTGGAAACCCAGATTCTGAACAATGTTCACCTAAAAAACAAGAGCAAGAACAAGTTGAAGTAAGTGATATTGAAAAATTTATTCAATCAGGAAAGAAAATCCATCCATCTGCCTCAGATAGAATTACAAAAGACAGAATGGAGCGCAGAATTCAACAAGAAGAATATCTTAAAAAACAACAAGAAAAAGACAATGCTAATTTAAAATCAGATAATTCAACTCCAACAAAAGAAGAAATAATGGCAGCTATTAATACATTATCTAAAATTGGTTTAAATCCTTATTCACAAAACAATTTAGCAACTAATCAACTTTTAGGTTTGTTAAATAATCAAAATCAATATAGCCAATTTGGTTTTTTAAACCAAAATCAAATTAATCCTTTGTTGTTGCAAACACAAGGCATGAGCCAAGATGCGGCAAAAATGCTTTTATATTCACAACTAACAAATTCGCAAAATAGCTTAATGAATTATGGAATGTAATTTTATGACAACAAAAGACGAAACAATTAAAATAAATACTGTTAAATTTGGTGAAGTTGAAGTAGATAAAAATTTTATCTTCGATTTTGTATCTCCCATAATTGGTTTTGAAGATTTAAAAAGATATACAATCATAGACTTTAAACCAGATTCACCTTTTAAATGGCTGCAATCTATGGAAGATATGGAACTAGCATTCCCAATAACACTTTGCAGCTACTTTGGAATAGATTATCAATTTGATATACCTGATGAGGAAGCTGAAAAACTTGAAATTGAAACACCGGATGATATTTTTGTATGCAACATAGCAAACATCCCATCTTTTAATCCGCAAGGTGCAACGATTAATATGCTTGCGCCGATTATAATCAACCTTCAAAATAAAAAAGCAATTCAAACAATTTTAAAAAACCAAGATTTTGAAGTAAGATACAAATTATTCAAGCAAGATACGGAAGAATAAAATGCTTATTTTAACCAGAAAATTAAATCAAAAATTAATCATAAACGATAACATTGAAATAGTAATATTAGATTGCTTTAAAAATGCCGTGAAAATCGGTGTTAATGCACCTAATAACGTGTCTATTTATAGAGAAGAAGTTTATAACGAAATTAAAAAATCAAATAAACAAGCGCATGATGTTAACATTTCAGATATTAACAAACTTGCCAATCTTCCAAACAAAAATAATTTTGATTTAATGAAGAAAATTCGTCATAATGAAAAAGCAGATTGAAGATAAAGCAAAAGAACTTTTTTATAACAAAGAATATTCTAAAGCCATTTCATATTTCAAAAAAATCAATGATGATTATTCAACAGGGCTTTGCTATTTGCTTTTAAAAGATGAAAAATACGCAAAAAAACATTTTGAACACGCTAAAAAATCTTCTCCAGCTGCAAACTGGGGATTGTGTGTTTTAGATTTCATTAATCTTCGCCCATCTAAACAGGCAACATTTTTTCAAACAAGAGCTTTTTTAGAGGTTTATCTTAATCTTTTTATTGAAAATCATTTAATTGAATATGCTCAAAATTTAATCAGTTCTTCTGATAGCCTTTATTTTGCAAACCCAGAAAGCTATAAGTTTATTGCAAGAGCACTTTTTGCAAACGGATATTTTCCTTTAGCAATAACTTTTTGTGAAAAGTCTTTAAGAATTTTTTATAGCGATCCAGAGGCTCTTTTAATTTTATCTCAATGTTTATTTTTAATAGGCAAAATTGAAGAAGCAAAAACAACAAACGAAAAAATTTTAAAAATAGCGCCCGATTATTACCCCTCTAAATTATTCAAAGTAATTTTAGAAAATCAAACTAAAAATTAGAAAATCATCTATTACAAGTTCATTTTCTTGTAGTATAATAAAATAGAGATTTTAAGGGGACTTATGAAAAAAACATTATTTTTTCTTTTATCATTAGCGATTATTTCAAACTATCAAGTTTCATTTGGCGCACCAACAAATGAGGATATTCAAAGATATTCTGCATATTATTCTAATGGTATGCAAAATTTGAAAAATCAACAATTTTCATCAGCCATAAGTGATTTTAAAAAAGTTTTAAGATTTTCCCCTTATGATGACACAACAAAAAGTGCTCTTGTAAATGCTTATTTTGCAAGAGGACAAAATTATAAACAACAAACAAAAGAATATAAAAAAGCGCTTAACGATTATAAAAGCGCATATTTCTATGCAACCTTGTGGTCTAAAAATAACTCTCAAACAGTTTTATCAATAGCAAACTCGGCTCAAAAAGAAATTAATGACCTTGAAAAAAGATTAATGGTTTCGCAAAACCCAGACTCTCGTTTTCAAAATGCTAAAATAACAAAAGCACAAGGAGAATTAGCAGCTTCAGGATATGATTTTAATCTTTTATTAAATTCAAAATATAAAACTCAAGCCTATGAAAATCTTGGAAATATTTATAAAAATTTAAACAATTTAATGAAGGCGATGGATTATTTTAAAACTGCTATTGATAATAATCCAAAAGACCCGAAACTTCATTTTCTATATGGCGTTATGCTTGATGAAGCAGGAAATTTTGAAGCAAGTATGGAACAATATAACCTATCTTTGCAATATGGAGATAGCTCCCCAGAACTTCTTGAAATTTTAGAAAATAAATGGACTCAAAACATCGTTAACAATCCTAATGATTCACAAAATTATGTTAACTTAGGAGCAATTTATCAAAAACAAGGTAAATTTGACGATGCAAAAAATCAATATCAAAAGGCTTATCAATTAAACAATTCAGATGACACTATTTTATACAACTTAGCTTCTTTACATATTCAACAAAAAGCATATCAAAACGCTATTGGAGTTTATGATAAACTTCTTTTAAAGAAACCAAATAATATTGAAGTGCTTGATTATAAGGCAAATGCGCTTTTAGAACTTCAAAAATATGATGAAGCTCTTAAACAATATGAAACAATCCTTAGTCTAGAACCTAACAATCAAAATGCAAAAGCAAAAGTTGATGACATTGTTTTAAATCATTTTTCTGGCGCAAAATTCCAAAATTATCTTCTAACAAAAGCTAAAAATTCGCCTAATAATTATGAGGCACAATTTAACTATGCGCTTGAAATGCACAAAAATAAAAATTACCCTGAAGCAATTGCTTATTATAACAAAGCGCTTAATTTAAACCCAGCAAAAGAAGAAGTTTATATTAACCTTTCTTCAATTTATCTTGAACAAAAAAATTATGAACGTGCTTCTGAAATAGCACAAAAAGGCTTGCTTATTTTACCTTCAAGCCAAAAATTAGCTCAAGCGCTGAAAGATTCTAAAACATATTATTCAGGTTCAATTTATGAAAAAGCAACAAAGCTTTATAATGAAAAACAATATTCTGCCGCTATAAATGAATATTTAAAAGTTCCAAACAAAACAAAAGAAGTTCAAGAAGCAATTGCAAGCTGCTATTGGCAATTGAATGATTTTAATAATGCTAATAAATATTATCTTGAAATTTTATCAAAAAACCCAAATGACGTTGAAAACCTAGTTAACAGCGCTTGGGCATATTATTCTTTAAACGATTTTAACAATGCAAAACTTACAAGTGAGCGCATTTTGGCTCTTGATAAAAATAATTCTGAAGCTAAAAACATTCTTCAAACGATTATCAATGAGCAAAATTCAAATATGCTTAATGACGTTATTGCTAAATATGAACAAGGAAAGTTTCAAGAGTCTTTAAATTTAGCTAATAAATTACTTCAAAAAACACCTAATAATGAATATGCGCTTTATTATAAAGGGCTTTGTTTTGATGAATTAAAAAACCCACAAGAAGCAATTAAAACATATCAACTTCTTATTTCTAAAAAGCCTGATTTTGCGCCTGCTTATTATTCATTAGGGGTTGCTTTAGATAATAAAGAAAATTATCAAGAAGCTGTTAAAAATTATGAAAAATTCATTTCTCTGAAAGCAAGTTTAAAAGAATCAGATGAAATGACAAATTTTGCAAATTCTAGAATTAAAGAGCTAAAAGATTACTTATCTCAAATTCAAAAATAAATATGAAAAACAAACTGGACATTAAGAAAATAAAAGTTATACAAGCGCCCTTAGCTGGGATATCTGATGTTGTATTTCGTGGGCAAATAAGGAAATACTCAAAAACTTGCCTTATGACAACAGAGATGATTTCATCTGAAATGCTTTGTAATAACCCAAACCCAACAATTATCAAATTTGAAGATTTTGAACACCCCTTAGCCTTTCAGCTTGTGGGTCATAAGATAGATAAAATGGTACAAGCAGCAAAAATCATCGCCCCTTTTGCAGATATGATTGATATTAACTGCGGCTGCCCTGTTAAAAAAGTTGTTGTTTCAGGAGATGGTTCTGCAATGATGAAAACTCCTGAACTCGCTTGTGATATTTTACAAGCTATTAAAGAAGAAACAAAACTTCCTGTTAGTGCAAAATTTCGCCTTGGCTGGAGTCAAAGTGAAGAAAACTATATCGATTTTGCAAAAGCCTTAGAAAAAGCAGGGGCGGATTTTGTTACGCTTCACGCTAGAACCCGCTCACAAATGTATCAAGGTTCAGCAGATTGGAATAAAATTAAACTTTTAAAACAAGAGGTTTCAATTCCTGTTTTTGCTAATGGAGATATTAAAACAATTCAAGATGCCGCCACCTGCCTTAATTTAACAAAAGCAGACGGGGTTTCAATTGGGCGTGGAATTATGGGCGATTTTACTTTGCCATATAGAATTGAAAAATATATTAATGACGGGGTTAAAATTGAAGAACCAAGTTTAAAAGAAAAAATTGAAATGCTTAAAGAACACCTAAAACTTGAAGTTGAATTAATGGGCGAAGTTAATGGTGTTAAATTTATGAGAAAATTTTACAACTATTATATTTCTTCAACCAGAAACGCTTCAAAATATAGAAGTGTGCTTGTTTTATTAGAAAAACAAAAAGAAATTTTAGAGGTTTTAGATGAAATATTATCTATACATTCTTCTGACCAATAAAAACACATATTATTGTGGAATTGCAAAAGACCCTCTTAAAAGATTTGAACTTCATTCACTTGGCAAAGGTGCAAAATATACAAGAATTAATAAACCCCTTGAAATTGTCTTTTTAGAAGAAATGAATTCAAAAGAAGAAGCGCTTAAAAAAGAATATAAAATTAAAAAGACACTAACAAGAAAAGAAAAAATTAATTTAATTGAAGAAAACAAAAATAAAACAAAAGAACTTCTTGAAAAATTGAGGGCTATTAAGGATTAAAAACACTTATTCCTTTAATTTTATTTTGATAACAAAATTGAATTATTTTATTAATATCATCTTTTGTTGAATTTTCATCTAAAATTATTGTCTTTGAAATTGAATAATCGATGTTTTCTTGTGCTATCTTTAAGGTTTCAAGTTCATCAATTAAATCAACTTTTTTATTTGGCTCAATTGAAGGGGTTGTTTTTAACATTCTTGAAGTAGTCCCCGTTGGGCTTATAGCAAGGTTTAAGCCATTAGAAGAATTTTTTATTTCTTGAAGAATTTTTCCCAAAAGTTCATTAGCTTCTTTTGAACCATATTTTAAATTCATTTTTTCTAAAAGTTCAGCATAACCTAAAACCCCTATACAAGCTGAATTATCAAGGTTTTTTAGAGCAGTTGAAAGATAATCTGTTGCATAATTTAAATATTGATAATTAAAACCAGACGTTTTTTTATCATAAAATTTAGATAAATTCACTTGCCCGATTGTAAAAGTTTCATTTTCTTTTAATTCTTTAGCTGCGCAACAATCACAAAGATAGTTTTTATCGTTTGAAAAAATAACCGCAGGTTCTCCTTTTTTTAACATTGAATTTAAAAGGGTTTGATAAATTTTTCTAGCTGGAACCATTTGCCCATTTGAAAGGGTGATTGGTTTATTTTTTTCAACTTTTTCTAAAAAATCGTTATCTAAAATAATAGATAAATCAAAACACCAATCTGAATAATCTTCATTATCTTTTAAAGTTATAAAATTAAAAACGTCTTTATTATAAACATCAAGTAAAGCAATTATAGCAGGCGGCCTTTTAAGAGAGTTTTCTTTTTGTTTAAGATATGAATTTATTTTTTTAATTTCTTGAATTGGGTTATCAAAATCCCTAAAATTAACCCCTATTCCATAGCCATTAGAAATAGCTTCATCTATTTTTTTAAAATTTTCTTCTTCTTTTTGAGGGTTTAATTTAAGCCCAATTGCACTTTGAGGCTTTTTTAGATTAGAATAAGTATTACTTGAAAGAGTTATTGCGCCTTCTTTTAAAAGGGTTGAAAAATTTTTTGCTTTTAATTTATCTAAAAAAATTTCATTTGAAATTTTATCAAAAAAAATGTTTATATTTTCATCTTCTTTTATTATTCCTCTTTTAATAAATGGAATTTTATTTATGTTTTTATTTTCAAAAGAAAAATCATCTTTTTTATTTTCAAAATTAATTCCACCCCTAAAAGAAATTTGTTCAAGAGGGTTAATTAAAATAGAATTAAGGTTTTTAGATGGCAAAAAAGAAATCATTTTTTATAGATTTTTTAAATCCTGCGTAGCGTCAAGTTTTTGAACTAAAGATTTAATATCACCTTTTAATTTAAAATATTCTCTGAATTTTTTAGTTGTTTTAATGTTATAACTTCTGCCATTTTTATCTTTTGTTCTTGAAATTAAACCTTGTTCAATTAATTCTGGGATATGTTCATAAGCACTTGGGCGAAGCTCTTTTAGGGTTGTTTGTCTTATAGGTTCTTTTAGAGCAATTACCGTTAGGGTTTTAATTACAGCCGGCTTTAATTCTACAGGGCAAAGTTTTTCAACGATATCAAGATGTTGCGCTTTTACTTGGATAATGTATCCATCTTCATCATCAATTTCTAATGCGCCATTTCTTGAAGAATAATCGAACATTAAATCAAGCAAGGCTTGTTCAACCATTTCTTCTTCAACATTTAAAATTTCAGCTATTTCAATTGGCTGCATAGCTTTAGAAGTGATAAATAAAACAGCTTCAACTTTTGATTTTAATTCATCAATTTGTACTTCGTTATCCATTTTAATTTTCTTCTTCCTGTGTTTTTAAGGCCTTTTTAGCATATAGCTTGCCATAAAATTCTTCTTGATAAATTTCAAATTGTTCTTCTCTTGTTAAAAACAAAAGTGCAATATAAGCAGAACTCTTATCAAAACCCAAAAGGCAAAGCTCTCTTAGTTCAATCATTTCTTCTCTTGTTAAAATTTGAGCAAGATTTTGGCGCATTTTTTCAACAACTTGTTCAACATATTCTTCATGCGCAAGCTCTTTAATATCTTGAGCTTTCAGACTTGCATAGTTTCTAACCCTTCTTTCTTTTCTATCAAGAGCATTTTTGATTGCATATTTTTTTTCTAAATCTTCATAAAATTGAATATGGCGGATTAAATCTTTTAAGGTTACTGTTCTTTTACGATTTAAGCGAACAGATGTTCTTCTTTGTAAAACTTCATCAAAAGACACGATGTTATTTGTTGGAATTTGCATTTGCTCATAGTCATTATCCATCATATCATCAATAAAAAGGTCATCAGGCTCCATTTCAAAGTCATCAATTGTAATACCTTGTAAAATATCAGATTTAATTTTTAAAAGTGTTGATGAAAATAAAATCGCCTTTCCAACAGAACGCAAGTTTTCTTGTTTTAATTCTGAAATTCTTTTAATATATTTATCGTATAAATCAACAATATCAATATTCCAAGGGTCAACCTTGCCCATTTTAACAAGATCTAGGATGATTTCAATTGCGTCTGTTTGAAAATCTTTTTTAATACCAGATTTTGAAATGAATTCTGTTTGAGAATGAAAATCAATTGTTCCATCTAAAACTTCGATATCATTTAAAATTTGATTATTCGGATTATAAAATGTTTCAGCAGTATTATTCATTAATCATCCTTTAATTTAACGCCAGAGATTTTTGTAACCCCTTTATCTTTTTGAGTTACCCCAATCATTCTATCTGCGTTATCTAACATTGGTTTTCTAAGTGATACAACAATAAATTGCGCCGTTTTAGCGTGGTTTGTGATAATTTCAGCCAATCTTTCAACATTAGGTCCATCAAGGTGCATATCGACTTCATCAAAAGCATAAAATGGAGATGGAAGATATTTTTGAATTGCAAAAACAAAAGCTAGGGCAGTAAGAGATTTTTCGCCCCCTGACATGCCTGCAAGTTTTTGATTTTTCTTATCCCTTATGTTTGCAACAAAAGTTAAACCGCCCGAGAACGGGTCTTGTTCATTTTCAAGTGAAAGGCTGCCTGTTCCTTGTGATATTTGAGTAAACACTTCTTGGAAATTTTTATTTATAGCGTGATACGCTTCAAGGAAAGTTTCTTTTTTAAGTCCTTGATAGCCATTCATTCTTGTTTTAATTTCATTTTTTTCATTTTCTAGGGTGTTAACTTTTTCTTTATATGAATTTTGTCTTTCCATAACAGAATCATATTCATCTAAAGCACGCATGTTAACAGGCTCTAGTTCATTCATTTTCTTTTGAAGTTTAGATATTTTTGAATTAATTTCTTCAAGAGAAATTTCTGTTTGTTCAAGCTCTTTAGGGTTAATTCCCGCTTCTTCAAATTCTTTTAAAAGATTTTCTAAGATTGGTTCAAGTTCTCGTCTTCTTGCTTTATAACTTTCTTCTTGTTCATTTAATCTTTCAAGGTCATCTTGAGCTTTATTTTTAGCCGATTTAGCAGATAAAAGTTGTTCTTGAATTTCATCTCTTTTTTGTTGAAGCTCAACAAGATTTTTTCCAAGTTCTTTAATTTCTTCTTCTAATTGCTCTTTATCTAATTGATTTATAATATTTTTATATTCATCATTTTTAGTTATTTCAGTTCCTTTTATTTCTTTTAATAGTTGATTAAAATATGAAATTCTATAAACAGGTAAATTTAATTCTCCTTTTTCCAAATCTTTATAAGAAATATCCATACCTGTTACTAATTTCTCTAAAAATTTTGCTTCTTTATTATTTTCTAAGTCAATAAAACTACCATCTTTTAATCTATGATATTTTTTCTTTAAAGAGTATTTAGACATGATTTCTTCTAATTCTTCTATATCAATATCTAAATTTTTGAAATCAATTGATAATAAATTATTTTCGACTTTTACTCCTATTCCTCCAATTTTTGTTTCCTTAATCTGTTTTCTTTTAAAATTATCTGTTGCTAAAACTTCAAAATGTTGCATATAATAGTTTATA
>OIYG01001785.1_pt1 | contig 15318 bp, 14 predicted proteins | sample 1587861 | NCBI WGS metagenome assembly OIYG01 (sample SAMN03283272) | human gut metagenome | biome: human-associated habitat; material: feces | host: Homo sapiens | place: Peru | collected 2012 | reverse complement strand
GTCCACAACACCGGGAATCTTGCCCTTGCTGGTGTACTGCCACAAGCCGAACGGCCAGCCCGGTTCAGGCTTTTTGCTGCGGTAGGCAGCAAGCCAGACGTCATAAGGCTTGAGCGCAGCGCCGGTCATGTAAAGGTTATCGCGGGCGAAATACAGCCCGGTGTACAGTATGGCGTAGAAGCCCCAGCGCTCCACCGTGACCAGCGCATGGGCGGCAATGTCGGTCAGGGTCTGCTTGTCGAGCGGTGCTTGCACATAGGTGTCCTCAATGTCCACCGCAACGGGCAGCTGCACTGTCTTGCCGGTCAGCACCTTGCGCAGCAGGGCAAGTTCTGCGTCAGCTTCTGCTGTGTTGACCGCCTTGCAGTAGTAGTACACGCCGCAGGGGATGCCAAGCCGTTGGCACTCACGGTAATTGCGCTCAAAGGTGGGGTCAATGTACGGCTTGCTGGGCGCGTCTTTCGCACTGTTGCCCAGCGCCCGCAGCATCACGCCGGAGACAAGGCCGCTTTCTTTGACCTTGTCCCAGTCGATGCTGCCCTGCCAGCGGGAAACGTCCATGATAGGGAGCATGATATCAGTCCTTTCTTTTTATGTTGGTGAATAGTCAAATAAAGCTTCCTTTAGTTAATCAAAAATATATACATTAAACGTTTTTCAGCAAGACGAGCATGGAAATTTTTACTATAATGTCTCAAGCATAACACCTACACGATGGGCAAGTTGTTTTGCAATAGACTTTACGACTGCCACAGTAGATAACGATAGCTTAATGGTAACATTGAACACTTATTCTGATAAATATGTGCCTTTTGGATACATCTTTTACTAATAAATCACCACCAGTTGCTAATTTAACAGAGAGCCTTATATGAACTTTAGTTTTTTATGAAATTTTGATGTTCTCGAATAATGGCCATAATATAATTCCCGATAATTTCACTTCCAAACTTTATTACATTTTCGTTATATGCTTCTTGGCCTTTAAACTTTGGTGTCATTTCAACGCAAATTCCTAAAACCCCTTTACTGCAGGCGTACGGATTAGATGTTCCATGTCCAACAGAATGAGTAATTCGCCCAATAACATCAGAATCACTTATGTCGAGTCCATATCTCCCAACACACATTCTCGATAAACGCATTAAATGGCTGTGGTTTGCATATACACTTTTTTTATTTAAAAAGGCGCTATTTGCGTCTCCAATCCAGTTATAGTACGTTATATCTCGGACATCATTATTCATACCCGTTGTGTGAAAATCCAAAAACAACCAAGGTTTATCATTTAGTATAATATCTCTAATATATTGCGTTTCAACCTCACTAAAAGGTGCTTCCCCTCCATATTCAGAGTTTCCTTTAGTGGCTAATTCCCAGTTGTATTCAAAGTTTCTGTTAATGTTTACACCATTATAGTTCACATAAATATTTTTTGAGAATCCATATGGATTTGCACAAGGAATAAAAACGATTTCAATATTATTTCTAATGTAGTCCAATACTTCATCTTTTTTATAGTTTTCCAACAAGTCTCGTACAAACATAAATAAGGAATAAACACTTGCTTTTTCAAAACCGTGGATACCTGCCGTAATAAATATTTTAGGATTTGGAATTTTTTTTAAGCTATCACTAATATTTAGTGGTTTTATGCTATATTTTACAATGTCATATTCACCACTTGAATCTTTCCCTAAAGTTTCCTTGCTTACCGTTCGATAATCTTGTATGAGATTATCGACTGCTCCAATGTAACTTGTATAACTTGTTTGATTACTTTCATATTTAAACAAATCGTATTCTTTTTCGCTTACCGGTTTGTAGTAGCTTGATGGGACATTATGAGGAAGCCAAACATCATTTGCAAAAAGTTGCGAAAATCCAGAGTCAATATTTGCTTCTATTTGTTCAAATTTGGAACCCCTTATTATATTGCATGAAACTTTTGATAAAATATCTTCAATGCTTGTGATTTCGCCGTCATCACTGTACCCAACGCCAAACCTAAAATACATTCCACCGGGGATATTTATGACTGTTTTTCCAAATGGAATATAGTTAACAACCGTCGATTCAGTTGTTCCAGTATAAACCGCTGCATTTATCTTTAAGTTGTCTGGAACAATAATATTTCCACCAAAACCAGAGTATATATATGAACGTGATGCGCATCTATGATCAGTTTTTACAGCATAACCATTCGGTGTAATTCCATAGCCATTTAATATTTCATAATCTGATAAATTTACAAAATCAAACAAAGATTTTTCAATATCGCCAATATCTTCCTTCAACTCGCCAACCGCATCCCCCGTCACTTTCGCATCCGCTGCCTTGCCGGAGAGGGAGAGGGTGGGGTCGATCGTGTTTTTGAGCTCTTCCAACGCCTGAATTGCCCGATTCCAGTCCGCATTAGAGACCTGCGTGATATAAAAAAAGCTCTGGATCTCCACCGTGCTGTCGTAGCGGTCGTTTTTGCAGTCGCACTCGATAGGCCAGCTCTTGACCATATAGCCTTTTCCTGTCGTCACGCAGAGCACGATGCTCACATGACCCGGCACTTGCAACGCCTGACGTGCGATCTCGCAGGTGACAACGTTGCCAGATACCTTGCACGCCGTACGCTTGCCTGCACCGTCGTTGATGGTGTCGTACCAGCCTTGATTCTGGGGGCCGAATCCGCGGTACATGATGCTGTAAGCAGCTCCTTCAGGCGCAGTATACGCCTTGCCGTTTTCGTACAGCGTAGCTTGAAAAAACCGGCTCTGGCTGTCGTTTTCCACCGCGCTGATGTGCTGTGGCAGACCGGGATTATCAAAGTCAATCCTGATTTTCTGCATTTGTTTCCTCGCTTTCCTCCGGCAGCGGGTCAAAAATCAAATTCTTCCCGTCCCAGATATAGTCATTGCCGCCGTTGCTGTTGGCCGGAAAATCCTCAAAAAGCAGCTGATCCGGCGGCAGCGTTTTGGGAATGACACTTTTCAGCGTCCATCCACCGTTTTTGATTCTGCCGTTTTCTTCAACGGTGCATTGGTATAAGTAACCGTCTTTTTTCAAGATAGCCCTCCTTACAAAAAACCAAAAAGCTCCTGCGGAACGCACACGGCGTTGTTATCGTCCCACCCATCAGATCCAGGACTTTGCAAACTAAAATCCCCCGTATAAGCAAGAGGAATAACAAGGTCTTTCATGGACTTTATTGTGTATTTTGACGTTCGTTCCTTCCCGGGTCCAAAAACAATTTTGTCTTGATAAACCGTTATGTTGCGAAAATGCGGCGTGTTCCACGCATACATAAGCGTGTAGTTCTTTCCGTTTACCGGTATGATGCTGGATACTCTGCCGCCGCTGCCGCCGCCGGCGAACCAGGTGGCGCCCTTTGTGCTTTCGTAGGTGATCAAGATAGCGGAGTATCCTGTAAGATCTACTTTAACCGTTTGCGCTTCAAGGCTTTTAAGCGGTTCTTTGGTTGCCGCGTTTTCCCAGATGAGGATAGGATCCTTGTTTTTTATTCCGTTAAATTCAAGCCCCTTTTCGTTTATGGTATAGTTAAAGCTTCCGGGTCCAAACTGGATGCCGCCATCGTTCGTTTCTCCGATGTAGTCTGTCGCCACACGGCTTGCGTCAACGGCGCGGTCGTTCGTGGTGTTCATGCGGTTGCGGTCTTTTACGGTGGTTCTTGCAAGCTTTTCGATTGCCTTGCCTACATAAATCGAGGCATACCGGTCGTGCACCACGTCATAATCTGTCTTTGTCACTCTTGCCAGTGCATTCACGCCAAGGCGCAGGTAACGCACCTCTACCGTATCGCCGCGCAGAATGACCTTGTTTTTCTGGTCTTTGTACTCTACCGTTTTTTCCAGCTGCACATAGCTTACGGTCAGGCTCGGCTCTATCTTGCCGATCTGGTTTTTGGACAAAAAATCAGTAGTTGCCTTTCTCATGCTTTCGTCCGAAGGCGCTTTCTGGAAGTAGCTGGTCAGGTCCAGCGGGTAAATTTTCTGGTATCCTTCGATTTCAGATGCCTTTATTGGGTCCAGCGCGTAAAACTTGCCCTTCTGCGCGTTTGCCCAGTACGGATAGACGTGCGTGTATACACTGTCGATGTTCTTTTCCTGCGTGACGTCCACCAGATTCAGACCGTATGCAATGACTGCGCCCCGGTTTACCTCTTCTTTAAGCCGCAGCGTGCACTTTAAGCCGTCAAACTCCCAGTAGCCAAGGTAGGTGTCTGCAATGCTGCTGCCGTTGTTGAAAAGCATCGCCGCCCGCACGGTCATGGGTTTTGTAACAGAAAAGGCTTTTTCGTTGTCATATCCTGCCGAAATCTCAAAGTTGCAGTCGCCCACAATGTTTTCGTTCAGCTTCTGGATCGTTTCTTTAAGCGTTTTTGCTGAGAATGGCTTTACAATGCAGTTTCCGAGGTCATACGAGATATGGTGCGCCGAAACCTGAAACCGCCCATTCATCGGGCGGCTGATGCGATAGATGCGGAACAGCTGCCGGTTTTCGTAGCTGGAAGGCCGTGCGCTGATGATACGCCGCTCCAAAAGATCCTCCGCATGGATGCCGGTTACCGGGTACTGTAAGGTCAGGTCGTACGTTCCGTTTTCCTCGCAGCTGACAGTACACTCCAGCGCATCCGAAAGTGTTCCAAAGCCGTAGTTTTCCGCCGAAAGCACATTTTCATCGTGTAAAACAGGTTTCATAATGTCCACCACCTTGGCATGATCTTCACGGTCTGTATACCGCCGCTCCACTGGATAAGGTTTTCACCCGCTGCAAGGTCCGGCCAGATGCCGCCGGTCACCGGGTTTGCATTGGTGCCGTCCTCCAGCCATGCGTTCCACGTTTCTGCGTCGCAGCAAACGGTCTTGCCGTCAGGCGGTTTCATGCCGAATGCTTTTCCGTTCACCGTCAGCTCGCCTTCTTCGCCGTTTCCCGTCACTTCAAAATAGGGGAGTGCCACCTGATCCAGCGGGTTCAGCAGCACCTGACCGTTCGTCATGCCCTGCAGCTCCCGCCCGGAGCGTAAAAAATGCCGTGGGTCACAGTCAAACTCCACCGTAAACCGGCCGTATTTGCCCAGAATATTGCTGGTATCGCCCATCTTTGCAATGCCACGATAAAAATACTCCGGGTCGTATCCGTCCGATAGGGGATAGGCACCCGGTGTACCGCATAGCCACGCCTTGATGCTGCGCAGCTGCTCCGGGGTAGGGTTTCTGCCGTGGAAATACAGCTGATACGACACCGTGATATTTTCGTACTGCCCCTGATCCGCGTGCAGCTTGCCGTTCCGGCCTGCAACCTCGTACTCCTCATACTTGCGGTTCGGGGTCGGGATGCTGGGTTTGTGTTCGATATGGCAGCAGTACTCGGTGCTGCTGTGCCCGTTAAAATACAGGTACTTCTCCACTGGCTGCCGCCTCCTCGTTGATCATCTGTGTAAGTCGTGTAATGGTGTATTGGGCAAAGCGCTCCTCGTCCATGCCCTCAGACGGGTACACATTGACGTTAATGCCGCCCATGCTCACCGTGCGGGAGTTGGTAGCCACCTGCGCAAAGCCGTTTGCGCTGCCCACATCGTACTGCAATTGCATTTTCAGCTTTCCGCCAAGGTCTGCGGCAGCCTCCTGCAGTAGGTAAGCGTTGTCACGGATGCCGTCCGCCATGCCTTGGATCATATCAGGCATCCACTTTTCATATTCCCGCAAAGGTCCTTCGTCCGGCCGTGAAAAATGCAAAAATCCCTTTATAATGCCGCCGATCCACGAAACCGCCTTAGCGATAATACCGCCATTGCCCAGAATGCCCTTTGCAAGGCCGGTCACAAGGTCAGCACCCCAGCTTCCCGCCTCGGTGCTGATAGACGTTCCCAACAGCTTGCCGACAATTCCGATGACGCCGCCAGCGACTGCGCCTTGCCAGCTTCCTGTCAACTGAAAGCCCTGTGCAGCGCCGGTCAGTCCGCCAACGAGCGTGCCAACGACATCAATGTTGTCCCAGAAGCTATCACTTGCGCGGTAGCCCTTCGACAGGTCGCTGAACCACTGCCCCAGAGGGCTTTTTGTCAGGTTGCTTGCAACCTTTTCCAGCCCGCCCAGCTTAGTATCCAGATCCAGCACAAACTTAGAGAAGCCGCCCAGAACGCCCTCGGTGTACTTGATGTTCGTTGCTGTGGCGGTGAGAATTTTTGTTGTGCCCTGTGAATAGCCATCAATAAATTTTGTGACTGCTTGAACGGCATATTCTTGACCATCGATTATAACTTTATAGCTGTCGGTTATGGTTTCAGCTGTTCCGGTTACAACCTCTTCCAGCTGACCACTTACTTCGTTCAGAACTTTTTGAGTGGTCTGCGTGCTCTCTCTTGCGCGTTCAATATTGCCGATAGCGTCTTCAATTCCAGCTTCTTGCGCGGTCAGAGTTTCGCTTGTTTTTGTGGTTGTAGTATTTTTGAGATTGCTTAATATGTTCTCAGCGCCAACTTTTAAACTGGAAGAAATTTCATTTCCGGCTTCGTCCAAAACACGGATACGCTCGTAGCTTGTTTCTACGCCGTCCACCATCTCTTTCCAGCTCTCGGTTACGGTTTGTTGGGTTTCGGTTGTCGTTCCTTTAAGTTTGTTCGTTGTACTATCGTACACGTCATAAGTTTTCTTTACCGTGTCGATGGTTTTTTTTACGGCACCAACTGTATTTTCGTTTCCTTTTACAAGCTCGGTATTTGTATCGTTTACGGTATCGACTAATTTCTTTAAGTCTTTCTTTACGGTTGCGTTTCTGCTGGAATTTCCGCCAGAGCTGCTGCCACCACTGTTAGTAGATGGTTCAATTGTTACAACAGGTTTTTGCTTTTTATCTAAGCCATATTGCTTTGCAAGCTTTTCTCCGTACTTTTTCCAGTAGTTTTCATCTTTGGTTCCGGCGTTTTTGTTTTGAATATCGTTGTTAAAAGCATTCCAGTATACGGAATCCCAATCTCCGCTAAACCAACTTATTTCTCCAGCCTTACGCGCATTCGAAACTGCTCTGAGACCTACAAATGCACTTTTTGCACGCTCAACAACATCAGTAAGCCCACTTATTTTTCCAATAAGCCCAGTCCATCCATCGGTTTCATACGCTTCCGCTGCGGCAACAGTAAGGTCATTCATCTGCCCGATTACGGTCTTTATCCCATCGGTCAGGTCACCCGTCATAAGGCCGGCAAGCTGCGTGGCGTTGTCTTTTAGCGTGCTCCACTGACCGTTCAGCGTCTCGCTTTGGGTGCTCATGGAGTTGAAATAGCGGCCGCCTTCGTCAGCCGCCGAAATAAGTGCATTAGACAGCAAGTCATAAGTGACCGTCATATTTTGCACTTCTTCGGCAGTTTTTCCGGTGTAGTCCGCAAGAATGCCGTAAACATCTATGCCGGCGTAGGCAAACTGCTTGATATCCGCGCTGGTCGCCTTGCCCGCATTCTGGATCTGCTGCAAGTTTTGCGCCATGCGGCTCAACTCTTCATTGCCGCCGCCGGTAGCAGAAACTGCATCACCCAATGCAAGAATGGTTCTGCGGGAACTTTCGGCATCTATGCCGGTAGAAATAAGCAATTCGTTTGCTTTTACCAGACCGGCAGTATCAAACGGTGTTTTGGCAGCGTCCTGTTTGATCTCATCCAAAAGAGCAACGGCTTCTGCTTCGCTGCCCAGCATATTGGTCAGTGCTGTCTGATACTGTTCCAGCTGCGCATTGTATTGCACGCCGGTCGACACGACCTGCTTTCCCGCTTCAATGATTTTCCCCGAAACCGTGCTGAACAGGTTTGCCGCAATGCTTCCCTTTGTGACTGCCGATTGCAGCCCGTCAAACATACCGCTACCGGTATCTGCGCTTGCAAGGCCTTCTAAGCTCCCTTTTGCGTCATCGGCCTTAGAAGCAAACTCTCCAAGACCGTTTTCTGCATCATGTAAGCGGCCTTTCAAGTTGAGAAGTTCTGCGTTGGTGTTGTAAATTGACGTCCGAAGCTTTGACGCTTCTGTGCTGGATTCGCCATATTTAAGAACAGCTTTTTGCAGAACTAAATTTTGTGCAGAAATAGCTTCTGTCTTCGCGGCAATCTGCTTGCGCAGCACCGCCGCTACCGAGGATGCGCGCTGTTCTGCGGAGGTGTTCTCGTCCATAGACGCCGTGGTAGACTTCAGCTCAGCGGCATACTCTTTCTGCCGGGCAATGATGTTTTGCATCTGCTGCCGGTATTCTTTTTCGCCTTCAACGCTTATTTTGGGGCCAATGTCCGTTTTTGCCATGCGTTCACCTCCTTACCGTATTTTTTCCAGATCGTCCACGGTGGCGTAGAGCTTCTGGTTTGCGCCGTTTTCTATCTGCATACACGCCATATAATCCAGCATACGGCCCACTGGGCACGAATGCACCTGATGCTCATTCATGCCCAGCTTGCGACCGTAAAACAGAAACCACGCTCTGTTAAGCTGTATTACATGGCGCTTTCCGCGTTTTTTGCGCTGTTGTCCGGTTCAGCCTCCACCTCGCGGCCGGAGCCGCGCGCAATTGCGGTAACGCAGTCGTTCCACAGTGCGCGGCACTCTGCCCACGTCATACTCTTTTCCAGTTCAGCAGCGGCAGGGAAGTCCGGCAGGCTCTGCGCCATGTCCTGAAACTCCTTGTCGTTGGATTCTGCCGCCATCTCCCGCACATAGTCCCGGCCTGCATCCGCAAGCACGGGCGCAATGGTCAGTGCCGCCTTTGCAAGGTCGGCAACGCGGCCGGTTTTTGTGGCTTCCTTGGCAACGCCAAAGATATTGTCCACAGAGCCGTAGGTGCCCTCCAGCACAGAAAGCGCCTTGATGGTCATGCACATGGGGTACTCATCATCCTTGACGTGCGCGAATACAATGTACTTGTCCTCGATCATGCTGCACCTCCCAGTGCCTTCTTGATGAACGCAACCGCCGCTGCTTCGGTGTCAAACTCCTTCTTGGGGATGATCTTCCACCGGTTCATGGCGCTGTCATCGCGCATGATGCTGAAGTCCAGATCCTGGGTCTGCCAGTCGATCTGCTCACCCTGCGTCTCGGCATCGTCCTTGGGCACCTTGAAGCGGATCTTGCACAGGACGATTGCCTTCCACATACTCTTGCCGTCCTTCTGCACCTTCTTGACTGCGCCCAGCCCCAGATAAGGCGGCTCCATAGATGCGCCGTATTCGTAGGTCTCCACTGCGGTGCCCTCGTCCGGCGTTACGGAGTTGCCGGCTTTCAGGCCCATGATAAAGGCCTCTTCCTCTGCGGTCAGGCCGTCCACAGTGCAGGTGCCGCTGCCATCGGTGAAGGCAGAGCCGGTCTCGGTTTCTGCCAGCCGGTCATCGGCGTAAAATTTGTTGTCATCACTGGTGGAAATATCGGTGCTCATGCTCACCGAGCGCCCCAGCTTGCGCACGCCGCTGTAGGACACAACGCCGCTCTCAGAAGCGTAAGTGGCAATATGCACGTTGGAAAAACCAGTAGTTACCATGTGTTTTCTCCTTTCATACAAAAAAGCAGGGTGTCCACAGTGGACACCCTGCGCAGGTTATTTGTCGATCGTTTCTTTTATCTTTTTTTCAACAGCCTGCCCCATGGCGGCTTCCGTTTCTTTTCGTCCTTTTCGGACGGAAGGAGCAACAAACGGAGTTGCCACCCACACGCTTGTGCCGCCTTCTACGCAGCGGGCAATCAGCGCATTCGGCTGTCCATTCGGATGCCCTTTGGTCTGGATGCTGTTGTACCCGTTGAAGCCAAGCTTTGTGTTCCACGCATAGTTTTCATGGCTGAATTTTGCAATGCCGAACCCTTTTTTCAGGTCATCAGCCTGCTGCTGGCTTAATCCGTTCATGGGCGGTCCATTGGGGTGGGCATAATACTGCTCCTGCCCGGACGGCAGGCTGTGAATCGGAATCGTGTCAACGGCAGCTTTGATTTTGTCACCCATGACTTTTGCACCGGCATAAACGCCAGCTTTGCATACATCATCGGTGCTTTGGTTCAGCTTCTGAAGCTCTTTCATGTAAGCATCCAGCCCTTTTGCTTCGATCCTAGCCACAGCCGAACACCTCCCACCGCCAGCGGTAATGCCAGATTTTTGTATCAGCTTCATACATGGGCTGAAGTTTTCCCCATGTGATGTGCTCGGAAGCGTCAAACGCTTTTTCCAGCGCTTCGCACCACGGGTCGAACTCCATCGAGGTAAACAGGTCTGTCGTGCCGATCATGGCACGTTCGATGTGCTTGCCGTCCGCAATAAGGTCGTCCGGCGCTTCTTCCTGCCAGACAAAATACCGTTTGGACTTCATCCGTCCGCCGTGGCTTACACTGTCTGTAACAGCTGTGTGGGCAGCAATGATGCACTCATACCATGTCATCCTCGGTGCCCTCCTGTAAGCTGTTGTCATAGTCATGCTCCACGGCGCGCAACGCCAGATCCAGCGCAGGCGGCCAGCTTCGGACGGCCTGTACCGTGTCGATGCGGTAGTGCCTGCCGTCCTCAGTCTGGGCTTCGTCTTGGCTGGAAATAGCGATGCTCTGCGGTGCCGGCACGCGGATCACCCGGACGACCTCCGCCTGATTCTGGCGGCTCAGATACAGCCGGTTGATGCCAAGGCGCTGCTCCTCGTACCGCAGGGTGCACTTTGCCGTGCACTCCACAATAGGGGAGTGCCCGACCGGTGCAGCGTCCCGCGTGGAAAATATCTGCACGACCCCGCTGTTGAAGGTCTGGCTGACTTCCGTGTCAGGGCGGGTCGGGCTTTTGCGTGTTCTCTGCAAAGTCAGTCACCAGCCTTTCGTTTCTCGCCGCAAGCAGCAGGTGCAGATAATTATGCTCGAAAATATCCGCTGCGCCGTCGCGGGTGTAGCGCACATAGTCCATCAGCAGCGCACGGGCAAGCCCGGGCTGCGTGTAGTCTTGTGCTGCGCCGATCTTGCTATCCAGATAGAGCATACCGGCCACTGTGATGTCCCAGATTTTTTTATCCAGTGCATCATCCGACCATGTAATATCAAGATAGTTTTTGATGTCCGGCAGCAGCGTTTTCCGCTGCTCGTCCCACTTGCTGGTCATGATCAGGACTTGGTGACGGTGACGGTGTAGGTCTTGACAGTCTCACCGTCCGCAGCGGTCACGGTAATGGTTACGGTGTTGCTGCCCTCGCTCCAGGTCGCAGGCTTGCCGTTCTCAATCTCCTTGCCGCCCACTTCCACCTTGACCTTAGCGCCGGCGTTGGCGGGGGTTGCGGTGATGGTGTTGGAGGCCGCAGAGGTGGTAGCCGTATAGGTTACATTGCTGGAGGTGAAGCCCGGGGTCAGGTTCAGGCTGCCCAGCTTCAGGGCGCTCAGGCTTGCATCATTGGATGCGGCAGGCGCGGGAACGGTAGTCACGCGGTAGGTCATGGGCTGCAGACCAGAAATGTCCAGATTCAGGAAGGCGTTGTTGTCCACCGGGAAGCCGTTGGCGTACAGCTTGATCAGGTAAACGCGCTCGTCCTCGAGGAAATGGTAATCATCGCTGTACTCGATGCGGCCGTTCTTGTTCATACCGACCGGCGCAAAGTACAGATGACCGATACCAAACACAGCCTGACCGCGCGGCAGCGCAGCGGTCTTGATGACGGTCAGAGGAACAGGGAAGATGTCGTTGCGGTAGGTGCCATCCGGGGCACGCACGGTGGTTGCAGGCATCACGCGCAGGTAGTAATCCTGCGGGTTGACCAGCAGGATCCGATCATCCGGGTCGCGATCCTTGCCGTTGGCAGTCTTGCTCAGCATAGAGATCAGATTGCCCATCGTGGCAGGCTCGAAATCGTTGACCTTTACTTTTGCCTTTTCCGGGTAGGTCTTGCCGCCGATCACGGCAACATCGTCACTCACATCACGCACCATGCCAATGGGCTGATCGTTGCCATCGCCCATGACAATGCCCTCTTCCAGACCGTTCGCCAGTGCTTCCGCCAGAATTGCGCGGATGTAGCGATCCAGCCACTCGGGGCCCAGATCCAGCTGCGCTTTGCAGACAGGGATGAACGCAGACAGCTTGTACAGGCCTGCATCCACTTCCTTAAAGCCGGAGGTCAGCTCCTCCACGATCTTGGCGCACAGCTTGCCCCACTTGGCCTTGTGGATGCCGTCGGTGTTCAGCATCATGCGGATCGCGCCACCGGTGGGGGTAAACTGGATCTTACTCAGCAGCGGGTGCTTGGATGCCAGATCGTCCATCACGCGGCTGATGACCGTTTGCGGGAACACAACGGTCACGTTCTCCAGTGCCTGCTTGGGGTTATCGGCGCGCATGGCCTTCTCCACAGCCTGATAGTACTCGCGCTCGTCGTTGGTCAGCTGGCGCACGCCACGGGCGTACAGAACGGAATTGTCCAGTTCCTGCTTCATGCCGTCCAGCTGCTGCTGGTACTCCTCGCGGTTTATGTCGCCCACGGTCTGGAACATCTGCAGGAAGGTGTCAGTCACAGCATTCTCGTCGTTGCTCTTGTAAGCATCGTGCAGCTTCTGGCGCAGATCGTTCAGCTTCTGATTGTTCTTGTACAGTTCAGAAAGATTCATGTTGATTTCTCCTTTTTGGTATTTAAAAAGCAGCACTCCACAAAGGAAGTGCTGCTTTACGGCTTATTTTCAGATATTGCAAAGCATCTGCATCAGGCTGGGCTTTGCGGGCGGTTCTTTGGGCTGCGGTTCAGCGGGCGGCTCTGCATCCTTATGCGGCACCATAAGCTGCTGCACGATCAAGCCGCGCACGCTCTGGGACACGCCGGAAGTATCGCCGGTTTTGCGGATGCTGGTTGCGATACCCATTTCCAGCATAGCGGCAGGGGAGTACCACGCCTTACTGTTTACAAGGTCGCGGGCGGCCTGTTCTTCCATGCCGGCGTTTGTGAATGCGCCCAGCCCGATCTCGGTCAGCTGGTCCAGTGCATCCGCCGCGCTGCGCAGATCCTCGGCGTAACCGACTGCAAACTGGCTTGCCGGGTGAAAATAGAAGGCACTGACATTGCTGGCGATACGTTCCTGACCAGCCAGAAACGGATAAATGGCAGCGCTGGCAACAAAGCCGTCCGCATAGGACGTGACCCGCGCACGGCTGCTTTGCAGTGCGTTGTAGATCGCCCATCCTTCGGAAACGTTGCCGCCAAAGCTGTCGATATGCAGATTGATCTCGGCTGCATCAGGGGTTTTCTTCAGCTGCTGGACAAGACTGTACCCGCTGGTCTCCTGGCTGGCTTCATCGGCGTATCTTGTGATATCGCCAAAGATATAGATATCCGTCTGCTCGCCAAACTGCTGGATATCAAAATAGGGTTTCGGCATATTATTCCTCCTTCGGGTTGCTTTCCGTGGCGGCGTCCCTTGCAACGGTCTCCACGGTAGCGATATTTTTGGTCATCCAGTGGATGTTAGCCCATTCATCAGGCAGCGGCGCGCCGCCGGTGGCCTCGCGCAGCTCGTTGATGCTGTATGCGGCGCTCTCAACGATTTTTTCAATGTTCGCTGCGTTGGAGAACATATCAAAGTGCTGGATGGTGGAGGTGTCCGCATATACGCGGTCTCCGCGCAGCCAATCCGCCTTGGGAATCAGCTTCCGGCTGAACTCCTTGCTGATCTGCGCCGCCAGCGGGTCGATGCCGGTGGTCAGCCAGTGGGTGATAATGTCGTTGATGCCTGCCACATCACCCTGCACAAGCACGGGCGGGATGCCCAGCCCGCGCGCGGTAAAAGAAAAAATGTCATCAAAAAGGGCTTTGATGTCCCGTGTGTCCTTTGTGCCGGTGCCGTTGTTCATCAACTGGAACTCATAGCCGTCAAATTCCGGCAAAATACCGGTGCCGGATTCCAGAAACGGCTTATAGCTGCTTTCCAGCATGGCAGAAAACTTTTTCTCAAAATCGTCCTGACCGTTGGCCACCTGCGTGACGTGCACCTTCATGTGCTGGCCGTTGCTCCAAACGTTGCTCTTGATGCTGGACTGCACCAGTTTCTTGTAGCTTTCATACAGTGCGTCCACAACTTTTTTTGCGTCATCGTTGTTTAAGGTCAGATGCAGTACCTCACGCTCTTTCAGGTCGCGGGTATACGACTGCTGCCCAACCTGTATCTGACGGTATACATTTTCCTGTGTGGGGATGTACTCCGGCTTTGTCCAGCTGTCTGCAACCACCAGCTCAACGTTGCCCCCGCGCGGAATCGGAACAACAAGCGCTTCGTTTTTGGCATAGAGCTTGTAGATCACTTTTTTCCAGAACGCCGTGCTGTTTTCGTTGACGTTCGGCTCTACGTTCAGCAGATAGTAATAATCTGATTTGACCGGTTGCCCGCGCTCGAACGTCTTAAACTCGCAGTTTGCAATCGCGTTCGCAATCAAGTTCACGCAGCAGTTGAATGCGAGGTCACGCAGCTGGTATTCCTGCAAGTAGCCAAGCATTTCGCAGGTCAGGTCATCGCCGTTCAGCAGAAAATCATGTGCGGTGATCTTTTGCTCGGGCGGCGAAAACCCGAAAAAACGTTTGATTTTCTCAGAAAAAGGCATTGTTTTTCTCCTTCCGGCAAGTTACCGGCAAGTTACCAGCAAAATGCTCCGATCTTTGGCAGCTGCACCTGACCGGTGCCCAGATCGCTTTCCACTGTCATGGCTGCCGCCAGCGCCATGAATGGGTCTGTTTTTCGGCTTTTGCCCTCAATTTTGGCGTAAATGAAGTTTCCGGTATCCACACCCTGACTTCGGCTGCTGCGCACGCGCTTGGTATTGTTGACCGCCCAGCGCAGATGCGGCACATCGCCCCAAGTAAACAGGTTGCGGTTAAAGCAATCCTGTATCACTGGGTCAACCTGCATAATGTCGCTGGGGCGTACCAGCTTTACCCGGTTTTTATCCTTTGCGTCAAAGCCGATGCTTTGCAGCGCTTCTGCCATCATGGTGTAGCGGAAATGGTCAAGCGCCAATTTTTTTACGGTGTATTTTCGTCCGGCTTCCCGGATGAAATCTGTCAGAAGATACGGCGAGATGCTCACATCGTCCACATAGGTGCAGTCTCCGTTTTCGCACCACGTTCGCCATGGGGCTTTTACCCGGGGCAGGGTCTTACTGTTGGCGCAGATCCATGCGTGATTGATATCATAACGTTGGTCTCCTTTGCGGAAATGCAGGTCTACCGCCGCCCAGTCGTCTAATTCCGCGTAGTCGATGCCCACAGTGCAGCTCCAGCCAGCCATATCCGGCAGGGGGCGGTTTGTTGCCCTGATGTTTTCGTAGCCCGTGACCGAGATTTCC
>OIYG01001784.1_pt1 | contig 15324 bp, 14 predicted proteins | sample 1587861 | NCBI WGS metagenome assembly OIYG01 (sample SAMN03283272) | human gut metagenome | biome: human-associated habitat; material: feces | host: Homo sapiens | place: Peru | collected 2012 | reverse complement strand
CAATTGGTGTTGCAATTAAAGCTATTATTGCTAGTATTACTATTACTGCTAAAAGCTCTATTAATGTAAATCCCTTATTTTTCATTTTATTCCTCCTATCATACTACAATCAAATTATATAAAAAGTTTGACAAAATGTCAAACTCTTTTTAAGTTCGAAAAACTCGAGCGAATTTACTAATGGTGACCCGTAAGGGGTTCGAACCCTTGAATGTAGCCTTGAGAGGGCTATGTGTTAAGCCACTTCACCAACGGGCCAAAAGATAATACCTACATAGGCATTATCATTTTAACATATATACTCACTTTTTACAATACTTAAATTATATTTTTGAGTATCTATCTTTTATTCTATCAATACCTAATATATTCATTATAGTAAATAAATCAGGAGTCATGGATTTACTTGTTAGCGCTACTCTAAGTACTGTTGAAACATCAGCAACATTACCTTTAAAGTTATCTGGATTCTTCTTATATTCTTTCATATTTGACGCATAACCTAATTCATCACACATTAATTTTATATTGTTAAACCAAATCTCTTTATCTGACAAATCAATATATTTATCTAAATATATATTAAGAATTTTTTTAATTTCTTCTTTATCAGTTATTTTTTTCCATTCATATTCTTTTTCTTTAGTATCATATATATCATCATACATATACCAAATTAAGGATTCTATATCACTCCATTTAGCAATATCTTTTCTAGGCTTTTCTTGTTCTCTTTCGATATTTATTATAGCCTCATAATATTCTTTATCTTTCTCAATTATATTAGTTAATGACTCACTATGTTTTTTAGCCCAATTTAATGATTCTGTATATACTTCTTCTTTAGTCATTTTAGATATTATATTTTTTGATATATCATCTAATTTCATTAAATCATAAAGAGCACCACTAGTACTCATCTTATCAGCACTAAAGCAAAATGAAGTAAATTTTTCATCTGGATGTGCTGTATGCCATTCTTCATAATTGGAATTTATTATTGTCATTAGTGATTCTATAACAGCTATTGCTGGATAACCTAATTCATCATAATAAGACATAAGTGCTTCAGGGTCTTTTCTCTTACTAATTTTTCTTAATGAATCGCCATCTTTTTTCATAATCAAAGGAGTGTGAATATATTTAGGAGCTTCGAATCCAAAAGCTTCAAACATCTGAATATGTTTTGGGGCACTTGGAAGCCATTCTTCACCTCTTACTACATGAGTTGTGTGCATTAAAGTATCATCAACAACATGAGCAAAGTGATAAGTAGGAAGCATATTTTCACTTTTCATTATTACTTCATCTATATCATTTTCATTTAAGAAAAGTTTTCCTTGTCTTAGATCATCAAATTCAAATTTATTTTCAAAATTTCCGTTACTTCTAAATCTTAAAACGAATTTTTCACCTGCATTTATTTTTTCTATAGCTTCATCTACACTAAGTCTTGAGCATCTAGCAAATCTACCATGATAGCCTGTACGCACTTTCATAGCCTCTTGATTTTCACGCATTTCACTCAATTCTTCAGAAGTACAAAAGCAAGGATAAGCTCTACCAATCTCTATTAGGTGCTTCATAAATGCTTGATATATTTCTTTTCTTTCACTTTGAATATAAGGACCATATTTACCTACTATTTTTCCATCATATTCATACTCATCAGGACACATATCATAATGCTTTAATGTATCCATAATAAGCTCTACTGCACCTTCTACTTCTCTTTTTTTATCTGTATCTTCATTTCTCAAATAAAATACTCCACCTGATTGTCTTGCAATAACAAAGTCAATAAGTGCTGACATCAAATTTCCAATATGCATAAATCCAGTTGGAGATGGAGCATATCTTGTAACACAAGCTCCTTCTTTTAAGTCTCTCTTGGGATATAACTTAATATAATCATCTACTGTCTTATTAATGTTTGGAAATATAGCATTTGCTAAATCTTTATTTGTCATAAAATCATCCTTTCATAAAAAAATAGATTAATCCTTAAGCATAAGGACGAATCTATTCGTGGTACCACCTTAATTTGCACGTTTGTGCCTCTAAACTATAACGTAGTTAGCGTAACAAAGTAAGCTCCAAAGTTTCTTCAAATAAATTACATATTAACTTTCACCAAACGTTAACTCTCTTAAAAGTAAAATTATCATACTATTCTTCTTCATTGCTTTAAAACAAATAGATTATATCAAACTATTAACTATTTGTAAATAGTATTAACTATTTATTCCTTTTTGAATTAAACATATATTGTATTATAAGTCCACTATATTCTCCATATGTGTCAGAAACAAATGATCTAATATTTTTTTCTCCCTCTATATTATAGTTATCTTTCATAAATTTCTTAACCCAAGTATCTATAGGATATACGTCTAATCTCTCATAAGCAAAAAGTAATATACAAGAAGCAACCTTCATTCCAATTCCTTTAAAACTCATTAAATATTTCATAGCTGTATCACTGTCCATAGAACTTATACCATTCAAATCTAAACTTCCATCTTTTATACTATGAACAATTCCATATAGGTATTTATCTCTAAAGCCAACCTTACAATTTCTAAAGTCTTCTATAGTTAAATTATATAATTTTTCAAGTGATGGAAACAAATAATAATCTTTATCTTTAAAAGAAACACACATACCATACTTTTCTGAAATAATATCTAATGACTTTGCAATAGAAGGAACTCTATTGTTTTGAGAAATTATATAAGCGATTATAGTTTCTAAAGGATCTTGATTTATCATTTTAAGGCCCCTATTATCTTCTACAACCTTGACCATTCCTTGATCAGAAAATTTAATATTTTTTAAAATAGAATCATAATCTCTATTTAAATCAAAATATTGATTTATAATAGATTCTAAATTTTCTTCATTGTTTGATTCTACTAATATAAATTCTCCATTTTCTTTTAAATATAGTACCCTATCTTTTATAATGACGATATAACCATCTTCAAATTTACTATATCTAAATATTTGTCCACAAGTAATAGTAGAATCTAAATCAAAGCATTTTTTTATTTTAATCATATATACACCTATTATCTTTACTATATATCTTTCTAGATACGACAAAGCTTCCCTTTATCTTATAATTTTCCTCTAAATATTCAAAATATGTACCTGGCGTTATAGTACCAAAAAGCTTAAGTATAGTATCTTGAATAATTCTATCTGCAAAATAAGTACAATTAACACCTAATACAAAATAAGTTTTATATTTACCAGTCGTAAATTTATAGAATTTAGCACCCGTTGCACAATATAACTTACTAGCATAATCTTTATATTTTTTCTTTTCTTTTGAACTTACTATAAGTGGATACCATTCTATCGCATTTTCAATAGCTTTATTTAATCTATTTCGAATTTTTTTCTTCTGCGAATCTGTTAATTTAATCCCATATTCAATTATTGTCTTTTTACTATTTCGTATACAAAAATCAATATACTCTTCTTTTTTATTTAATTCAAATAATACACCATCACCTATAGTAGTAAATAGTTTTTGACTAGACTTATCATAATTACCATATGAATAAATTTTATCTTCAAACATAATATCCATATGTCCAAATTGATTAAATCCGTGATTTGATAAATGCATAAAAATTTTTAAATCAGAATTTTCATCATTTTTCTCATCTAAATTTAAAAAATAATCTAAATGCTTATTAAGATTTTTAAGTCCACTAATCGGAATAAAAGCCTCTAAAAATATAGGAAGAGTTAATTTTAACTTCTTTTTAAATTGCATTTTAAATTTATCTGTTACTATATCTAGAACAAATAATACTACTCTATTAATTCCAAGTAACACGCAATAAACTCCAACAATTTTTATAAATAATCCTAATTTTTTTAGTGGATACAAGAAAAAGGTTAAGGATAGAAGAAAAAACATTAAAAAGAATAATAAATTTTTAAATCTACCCCTCAAATTATTGCTTTTAAGAATAACATAATCTATAAAATTAATCATTGAATTCAAAAGCATATACATAGAAAATAAAAATGGTAAAATTGTAAAAGAAATTTTAGGAAATATTATAAGTAATATAGCAAATACTAAATCAATAATAATTCTAAATAGCACCTGTTTATTTCTAACAATCTTTTTACTTATAAAAAAATTCAATAATTTAGAAAGTCCAAATATTAAGAATATTGAAACTAATAGCTTAATAATTCGCTCATAAGTACTAATTCCGCCAATAGTTATAATAAGACCTAAAACAATAATAGCTATTCCGGATACTAAGTTATTAATTAACCCTAATCCTTTTCTAGTCAAAATCATACTACCACATCCTAATTAAAGTATTAATAAAGTAACAATTATATTATTTGAAAAATATAAAATTTTAGATATTCAGTTTCTTTTACACCCAAAAGTATTGGATGATCACTAGACTGTCTTCTTTCTTCAACTAACTTTAATCCAACACCTGCTTCTTTGCTTGCGTCTTTAAGCATATTAATAAATAGTTCTGGAGTTGCAAAAGAAGAACAAGAAGCAGTAGCTAAAAAATCTCCTCTTTTTAAAGCCTTCATAGCTAATTTATTTATTTCTTTATACCCCTTTAATGCACTATTTAAAGTTTTTCTAGATTTAGTAAAAGCTGGAGGATCAAGTATAATAAAATCAAATTTACCTTTTTCTAATTTTTCTAAATAGTCAAATAAATCTGCTTTAACATATTTCATTTTATCTTCCATGTTATTTAATTTACTATTTTCGCGAGTAATATTTAATGCTTCTTCTGAAATATCAAGCGCTGTTGATTCTATAGCGCCTCCCATTATTGCATTAAATGAAAATGAACCAGTATGAGTACAACAATCTAATACTCTTTTTCCATTTGCTATATTTCTTATTGCAAGTCTGTTTTGCTTCTGATCTAAGAAAAATCCGGTCTTTTGACCATTTTCATAATCAACTTTATATTTTATACCATTTTCTTCTATAATAGTATAATTTGTCTGTACACATTTGTTTTTAAAATAATATCCCTTGTATAAATCTAATCCTTCTTTTTTTCTGATTAAAGATTCATTTCTTTCATAAATAGCATTTATTTGTTCACCATTTTCAGCTAATACCTCAAGCAATGAAGAAAAAATTGTATCTTTATTTTTTTCCATTCCAAGAGATAATACTTCACAAACAAGAATATCATTGAATCTATCTATAGTTAAACCAGGAAACCCGTCTGCTTCACCAAAAATTATTCTCATACATTTATAATCATCTTTAGTCATTACTTGTAATCTATAATTATATGCATAAGAAACTCTTCTTTTCCAAAAATTAGAATCTATAGTATCATTTATGTTTCTAGTCACAATTCTAATTCTTATTTTGGAATTATCATTTATAAAACCAGTTCCAAGATATTTTCCTTTTTCATTTACAACATCTACTAGATCTCCGTTTATATATTTATTAGATATATCTTTTATTTCTCCTTCAAAAACCCAAGGATGACCATTTAATATAGATTCTTCTCCCTTTTTAGTTATGGTAACTTTTGATAAAGTTCTTTCTATTTTCATATGTACTCCTTTAAATTAAGAAAACTACATAACTTCAAATGTAGTTCCTTCTCTTGTGTCTTTCAAAATTATACCTTTACTTTGTAATTCTTCTCTAATTTTATCTGCAAGTTCATAGTTTTTTTGCTTTTTAGCTTCATTTCTTTCTTCTATTTTTTCAGAAATAAATTTTAATAATTCTTCATTAATATCATTAGTACTTAAAAGATTTAAACTTAATACATTATCAAAATCTTTAATCAAATATAATTTTGTAGCATTATTTAATTCTGATTTAAGAACGTCATAAAGCACTGTAAGTGCATTAGCAGTATTTAAATCATCTTCTAAAGCTTTCTTAAATTTATTTTGATATTCTAGTGCTAAAGACTTATCAACAGCACTATCATCTTCTTTTATATCTTTAATTTTATTTAATAACTTATTATATGCATTCTGTGCACTAGCTAACCCATCATAAGTAAATACTAATTGCTTATGATAATGCGATTGCAAACAAAACAGTCTATAGCTAAGCGGGTTATATCCCTTTTCTTTTAATAAAGATATTGTTAAAAACTCACCTTTTGATTTACTCATTTTTCCTGTTGAATCATTTAAATGCTCTGGATGAAACCAATAATTACACCATTTGTGTCCTATATAACTTTCTGTTTGAGCTATCTCATTTGTATGATGAGGAAATATATTATCAACACCACCACAATGTATATCTAGATGTTCACCTAGATATTTTAAAGATATACAAGAGCATTCTATATGCCAACCAGGATATCCTATTCCCCAAGGTGATTCCCATTTTAACTCTTGAGAATCAAACTTAGACTTCGTGAACCATAAAACAAAGTCAGTTTTACTTTTTTTATTTTCGTCTACATCTACATCATTTCTAACAGCTTCAAGTAATGAATCTTCAGTATGATTTGTAAGGCAATAATAGTTACTTAATTTAGATGTATCAAAATAAACATTGCCATTAGAAAAATAAGCATATCCTTTTTCTTCTAATTTACTAATAAATTTTATATAATCATCTATAAGTGAAGTTGCAGGAATTACTATTTCAGGCCACTTAATATTTAACTTATCGCAATCATTTTTAAATTGTTCTGTATAAAAACGTGCTACTTCAAGGACACTTTTGTGCTCTCTTTTAGCGCCCTTTAACATCTTATCCTCACCAGTATCAGCATCACTTGAAAGATGTCCAACATCAGTTATATTCATACATCTTTTTACATTATATCCTAGATAATTTAAAGTTTTCTCTAAAATGTCTTCCATTATATAAGTTCTAAGATTTCCTATATGCGCAAAATGATACACAGTAGGACCACAAGTGTACATTGTTACACAATCTTCATTATAAGGTACAAATTCTTCTATATTCTTAGATAACGTATTATATAATTTCATCAAACCACTTCCTAATTAATTATATCATAAGTTATTATTTTTTTAACAAAAAAGTGCAACTATAATTGCACTATTGTTTTATAAATTCTTTAACATCAACCTTTTCACATTCACCCATTATAGTATTTTGAATATATTGAATTGATTGTGATAAATTTTCTGTTGCTATTTCAATAAAATTATCAGCATAATCTATGCTAGGTAATTTACTTAATGTAAATCTAATGATTTCATTACATACAAAATTTGTACCATCACTTATATCTTGCCAATTAATATCTACTTGTTCACCATTTCCATATGTATGAGAAAAATTTTGTTTAGTAAAATATTTATAAATATTTTGGAAATATGGGTTATTAAATATCTCGTTAAAATCTGATGTTTCTGAAATAGTTTTTAATAACATAGTAGCATTATATTGTACATAATCTAGTGCTACAGCATCTATTTTACCTGCAGTAGTATTTTTATATTCACTAACAAGTAAATTAGAATAAACGAATTGACTCTCATCACTAGATGATAATCCTAAATTATAAGTATGTATAGCATCTATAGCTAAAATAGCATAACTAACTTTAGAGTCATCATATTCACCTAAAACATCTTTTTTATCTGATTTTGAAACCTTATCAGAATTCAAATATTTTAAGTTGGCATAGTTTACTAATTCAACTACTGATTCAGAACTTAAACTTAATTTATTTTCTAAATTTTTGTCTACACTTGAATATTTCTTACTAAATAATTCTTGTACATTAACTTCAGATTTTTCATTCATTTCATTTGCTAATATTTCTAGGATTGTTTTAATATATGCTTTATTGTTTTGATCATTAGTTCTATTATCCATATCCTCTAACTTTTCTGAAGCTATATAATTTCTAGAATAGTATGCGATTGTTCTTGCATATGCAAGTGCTACTGCTCTATTACCATATCCTAAATCTCTAATAGAAAAAGTAATTCCACCTAAATCAACTTCTTTTTCTAAAACTACTAAATCATATATTTTAGAAAATTTCTCTTCTAATTTTGCTGCATCGTTATCATTTGATAAATCAATTACTTCTTGAGTTAATGATTCTATAGCACTTAAGGCTTCAGCATCGAAACTATATTCATAAGGTAAAACTTCACTGATACGTGTTACTTTACCATCTCTTATCATATTCATTTCTAGCTCATCTAATAAAGCATTAAAGTTACTCATCATATTATCTGAATCTATTTTATTTTTATGTTGTGATATAACATCAGAGTGAATCTTACCATTTTCATCTTCTTTTGCTATAGAATCAATCAACATAATTAATGTAAAATCATTTACTGTATCTGGATTTAAATCAGAAAATAGACTTATTAATTTATTCTTTACTAAATCAACAGAATCATCGTTTAACACTACTATAGATGTTGTACTTTCATCGCTTTGAACTTTTTTACTTTTACATCCACCAAGACTAATAGTAAATGCACCAGCTAAAAGTAGTGCTGCTAGTCTTGTACTTGTATTTTTATCTAACTTAAATTTTCTCATATATAGTCCCCCTTAATTGCTGAATATAATAGCATAATTATTATCAAATGTCAAATATTTATGTTTTTTTAAAAAAAGGGGTTGCAACTTATAAAATAATATGATATATTTAATAAGTCTGATGGATCTTTAGCTCAGTTGGTTAGAGCATCCGGCTCATAACCGGGCGGTCGTAGGTTCGAGTCCTACAAGATCCACCATTTTATTTTGCGAGTGTGGCGAAATTGGCAGACGCACTAGACTTAGGATCTAGCGCCGCAAGGCATGGGGGTTCAAGTCCCTTCACTCGCACCAGATTGATTGATACTCGAAATTTTCGAGTAAAAAATAAAACGACTTGCTATAAAGTCGTTTTTATATTATATGTATATGGATGAAGAAATCTTCATAAAATATTAAAGGAACACTTAATATCGCATGTTGAGTGTTGCCGATTTAATCAGTTCCACCTAAATCATTGCTGAGTTAGGTGGATTTCTTTTATATTAATACTATAAATAATAAAAAGAGAGAATGTTTTATAAGCATCTCCCTAAATAATTAATTATCACTAGATAAATTTTTAAGTGTTATCTCTAGCTTCGTATCTGGAGTAACTAAAGTGTTTTTAGCTATACTCTGACTTTCTACATATCCATATCCCGAAAAACTACACTCTAAATTAATAAGTTCACAATATTTCATAACATTATATCTTGACCATCCTGTAAAATCAGGTAAGTAAATATTAGTACCATTAGTTACTAGAAATACTTTATCATTAGTTAGCGCCTTTGATCCTTTACTAGGATACTGGCTTATAACTCTATTTCCATCCCCTATTATAATTGGATTTAATGATAAATTTGATATATTGTTAGATGCTACTAGTGTATCTAAATTTATGTATGAATCTATAGTATATGAACTACTTATATTTTGATCACCATTTTCATTTGACATACCTCTATACTTTGATATATTTTGAATAAGTTCTTTTGTAACATCTGGAAGCGCTAAAGATATATTACTTGGCTGCTTTGCTGCTAAATATAATATAATTTCTGGATCTTCTTTTGGATACATTATAGCTACTGACATTAAATAATCATTAGAACCAGATAAATATTTTCCATTCTCATAAATCTGTGCAGTACCAGTTTTACCTATAAGATTATATCCTTCTAGGTAATATCTATATCCAGTTCTACTATCAGGTTTCATTACACTTTCCATAAGGTCTTTTACATAATTAATAGTCTTTGTACTTACAAGCTTTTTGCTCTTTTCTACTTTAGTCACATATTCTTCTTTAGTTTGCTTATCTACAATTTTGCTTATTATGTGAGGCTTTACCATTACTCCATCGTTGGCAATTATAGTAAGTGCTTGGAGCTGTTGTATTGTAGTTGTAGATATTCCCTGTCCAAATCCAGCAGCACTAAGCTCTGTATCATACAAAAACTTTATACTACCAGATTCTTCGTTTGATAGCTCAATACCTGTTTTTTTACCAAAACCATAACTTTCTAAACATGTTTTCAATTTGTCAACAGATAGGTAATCTTTAATTATATTTATAATGGCAGTATTTGATGAATAGCTGAATCCATTATCATAAGTTAGTACTCCCCATCCATCATTATTCCAGTCGTGCATAACAGTGCCATCTTCAAATGTATAACTACCACTTAAATATGTTTTACTTCCATCATATAATCCAGTTTCTATAGCACACATATATGTATATGTTTTCATAACAGATCCTGGTTCATATGTATATGAAACTAAAGGGTTCTGATAGCTCATTTCATTAGTTAAACTATTAGGATTGAATGATGGAGATGTAGCACTAGCTAGTACAGCACCACTTTTTGCATCTAAAACCGTTGCTATAGCCCAGTTGGGATTATATTTTTCTTTTAATGTACTAATAGCATTCTCAGCAAATCTTTGAATATTTGAATCTATCGTTAAATAAATATCATATCCATCTTTAGCCTCTACTCTTTCTTCAGGAGTATCAGGAATTTTATATCCATACTTATCTTGTTGATACTTAACATATCCATCTACGCCTTGTAACTTTTTATCATAATTACTTTCAATACCTAATTCTCCAACTATAGTATTATCTATAGTTTGATAAACATCATTATCAGAAACATTTACTAAGATTGTTGCCAAAGTTTCACCATAAGTTTTTATAAATAACAAGCTAGTTCCTTTTTGTAAGGCTTTAATAGTCTTATCATTCAAACTAATTGTTTTCGTATTACTATATTCTATCGTAATACCATTAAAATTATTAAAGTAATTTTTGTAGTAATCATATAGATCATAGCTTTCACCGACTTTTAAGTTAATTCTTGTATATTGTTTAGCATATCCAACAATATATGAAGCAAAATTTCCATTAGGATAGTATCTTTTTACTGTTTCAGTAAATGATATTCCTGGTAAGTTTAATTCTTCTATAGCTATTTTAGTAAGCTCTGTTAGATTCTTACCTACTGATCCAAATTCTACTTGTTTAGAATTAGTACTTAATCTTTTTAAGATATACTCTCTATTTTCTTCGCCTAAAACACTAGCAAGCTTTATAGCAGTATATTCCTTATCAACAACGTGTTTTGGATCGTTTTCATCAACAGTTCTAGTAGGATCTAGATAGGCTATTAGTGTATAAGACGTAATATTCTGCGCTAATACATTACCTTCTACATCATAAATATCTCCTCTTTTAGCAGTTAATACAGAAGATACTGTATTTCTACTAGAAGCAAATTCTTTCATATTTATTCCATATACTTTTTTTGATAAACTCAAATAGCAAAATTGTAAAAATAAAATTAACATTACTATAAAAAAAGTAAAAAAACATATAATAGGTGCATTCCATTTTTTTAAAACAATTTTACCTTTCATATTATCACCATACCAATTATAGCATAAAACATAGCTATTAAGCTATGTTATTTTACAACTATTATATTTTCATTATTATATGCAAGTCCCATTTCTTTTAAAATATTATTTAGATTTTCATAAGATGTAAGTTCATTTACTTGCATAGCTAAACTCTGATTTTTTCTTTGTTGTTTTTCTATTTTATATGAAATTTTTTCTATATCCATTTTTAGGTTGCTTATATTAGCACTACAAAACACTTTAGTAACAAATGTAAGCAAAAAGCAGAATACACCTAATGTATAAAGTAATTTTTCACCGCTTGTTAATCTAACGTATCTTTTAGTACTTTTTCTCATAAAATCAACCAATTCTTTCTATTATTCTTAGCTTAGCGCTTCTAGCTCTATTATTATTTGAAACCTCATTTAAACTTGGATCTATAGTCTTAATAATTTTATATTTTGGTAAATACTCATCTGGTATTATAGGTAATTTTTTTAAAGATGGATCTATAGAACTAACTTCCTTAAATATTCTTTTGCAAATCTTATCTTCTAGGGAATGAAATGTTATTACACAAATTCTCCCACCCATATTAAGCATTTCAAGTGAATCTCTAAGGCTTTTTTCAAATACGTTAAGTTCATCATTTACTTCTATTCTTATAGCCTGAAATATTTTTCTAGCTGGATGATGCTCACGTCTATATTTTTCTGGAACATTATTTTTAATAACATCTACTAATTCTAAAGTAGTAGTTATTGGCCTTGAAGTAATTATTCCCTTAGCTATACTATTTGAATATTTTTCTTCACCATACTCTTTAAATATTCTTACTAAGTCATCATAACTATATGTATTTACAACTGTATATGCATCTAAAACTTGACTTCTATCCATCCTCATATCTAATCTTGCATCCTTGTGAAAACTAAATCCTCTTTCTTCTTCATCGAGTTGAGGACTAGATACACCAAGGTCATAAAGGATTGAATCCACTTTATAAACATTTCTTTTCTCTAGTTCAGATTTTATATTTACAAAATTACTATTTATAATTTCATAATTTTCTCTTATTTTTGATAACCTATCTTTACTAAAGGCTATCGCTTCACTATCTTGATCAAAGGCGAATAAAAACCCTCTTTTTATTCTTTTTAAAATTTCACTACTATGTCCACCATATCCAAGTGTACAATCGACAACAATACTTTCTTCCTTTAAATTTAAATTATCAATACTTTCTTCTAATAAAACAGATTTATGCATCATATGTTAGAAAAAAGATTATCAGCTATTTCTGAAAGATTTTCTTCATTATCTGAAATAAAGTTTTCCCAGCGTTCCTTACTCCATAATTCCAATCTCTCATCTAAGCCTATAATAATACAATCCTTTCTTAAATCTGCATATTGTATTAAAGGATTAGGTATGTTGATTCTACCTTGCTTATCATATTCACATATAGTAGCGCCGGATAAAAATATTCTCATAAATTGTCTTTTATCCTTAGTGTCTGGTAATTCTTTATATTTATTTATGATAGTATTCCAATGTTCTTTAGGATAAATAAATAAACATCCATCAAGTCCTCTTGTAACTATAAAGTTTTCTCCTAGGTCATCTCGAACTTTAGATGGCATTATTATTCTACCTTTAGCATCAATAGTATGATGATACTCCCCCATGAACATCAAAATCACCACCTTTTACCACTTTATAACACTTTGCACCACAATTATAACTTTTTTTTTAATGTTTGTAAATACTTTATATTAAAAAAAGGCAAAAAAAAAGCATTTATGTAAAATGCTAATTAGAATCTGATGGTAATGAAGTCTCAGTAAACTCAGATACTTTATCATTTATATATGTAGTCATTGCTAAAACAATCATAGCTCCACACAAAAATATAAATAAATAAACAAATGCTAAATTTAACTTCTTATTCCATATGTTCTCTTCTTTCATTTAAATAGCCTTCCTTTACTATACAAATAATAACATAGAATCACTTTTTTTTCAATCTAATTTTTATTTTTTATACCACCATATCTCCTATCTCTTTTACTAAAGTCAAGTAAAGCCTTATCAAATTCTTTGAAATTAAAATCTGGAAATAATGTATCCGTGAAATATAACTCTGCATATGATAGCTGAAATAGCATAAAATTACTAATTCTTTTTTCTCCACCTGTTCTAATAAGTAAGTCTATATCAGGCATAGAATTATATAGTTTATTTTTGAAATAATTTTCATCAATATCATTAATATCTATTAGTGAATCTTTATATTCTAAAGCTATATTTTTGGCAGCATCTATTATATCTGCTCTTCCACCATAGTTAAAACATATATTAAAAATATGCCCCTCACAATGCTCTGTCATTTTTTCTATTTCGTCTATAGCATTATTTACTTCATCAGACAAGTTCTCTCTTCTTCCAGAAAAAATTATTTTTACATCGTCATCTTTACTTATAAGAGACTTGAAATTTTTAACTAATAAATTCATAAGATAATCTACTTCTTCCTTATCTCTTTTAAAATTTTCAGTAGAAAAAGCAAATACACTTAATATTTTTACTCCTTTTTTAAAAATATGCCTTGATAACTTTTTTAGATTATTGAATCCTGCTTTATGGCCTAAACTTCTTTTTAGACCTTTACGTATTGCCCACCTTCCATTACCATCTAGAATTATAGCAACATGATTTATTTTAACATCCATAAAACATCCCTCTACTACATTATATCACAATAGTTCACTTCTTTCTATAATAAAAGTTTTACCACTAGTATAAAAAGCGTAAAATACATCTTCAAGTTCAATGCTTTTTTTCTTTAAAATAGATAAAATCCAGCTATAGTCTTTTCCTATATTTTTTAATACTGAATAGTCAATTACCCCATCTAATATGAGTGGTAAAGGATAGTCAGAGTTATCATTAAAAACAGATAAATTACCATTGTTTTCGAGTACTGCATATTTTACTTTGTCAATGCTTTTAACACCTTGCAATCTAAGTTGAGTTAGTAAGTCGTCTAACGAATATCTAATTTTAGACATTTCTGTAAAATTAAGTTTACCATTTTTTATTATTACAGTAGGTTTTCCGTCAATTATATCTCTTACCTTTTCACTTTTTAAAGTTATGTAACTTACCAAGACTTGAACTAAAACTAATACCATTATAGGAACCACAGATGTTAATATACTTTTATCATCAGATTCTATTGAAATAGCAATGAGCTCCGCCATTAAAATGGAAACTATTAAATCTATTATACTTAATTGCCCAAGTTCTTTTTTTCCCATTAGTCTATATACAAATATTATAAAAAAGTACATAAATATTGTTTTATATATTAAATTAAAATACATTATATCACCTATTATATAATGATATAAGAATATTTTTTTATTCAAAAGAATAATAATTAATAGGTGATTTTATGAAATATTTAAAAAATTTAGGATATTCAATGCTATATATAATAGTTTCTATAATATTTTTAACATTTATTATAACTTTTTTTAACTATTTTAATATATTAAGTGATAAAACTATAGCCTTCTTCAAAATTATTATTCCAGTAATAAGTCTTTTTATAGGCGGATTTTATATAGGTAAAAATTCTAGTAAAAAAGGCTTTTTAGAAGGAATCAAAGTAGGACTAATATTTTCTATATTTTTAGTTATTTTTAACTATTTAGCACTTAACTACTCTTTCAAATTAAAATATTTACTTTTTTATATAATTCTTATATCTAGCAGTACACTTGGCAGCATGGTTGGAATAAATAAAAAGAAATCATAAAAAAAATAGTGAAGTGATAAAGTAAAAGTAGACACATAAAAAGAATGTGATCTACTTTTCTTTT
>OIYG01001777.1_pt1 | contig 15358 bp, 3 predicted proteins | sample 1587861 | NCBI WGS metagenome assembly OIYG01 (sample SAMN03283272) | human gut metagenome | biome: human-associated habitat; material: feces | host: Homo sapiens | place: Peru | collected 2012 | reverse complement strand
GTCCCGAATTATCTCTTAAGGGCAAGTATTATCAAGACCTTCTTGAGAGCAGTGAGCTTTTCAAGTCCGGTACAGTGGTGTTGATCCGCGAAATCAAAACCTCTGACGACATCGACCCCGTCCCGACTCCCGAGCCAACGCCCAAGAAACAGGTGGATAGTGTCGATTCAGTCACCACCCCCGACGAGCTTCTTGTCTACGTCAACACCAACTACTCCAAGAATTTCACCAGTCCTGCCAAGGCTCTCGCTTTTGCAGCTAAGGAAGGCATCGTCTTCCCCAAACTGTCCCTTGGCGAGTAGTTTCTTAAAGCATTAGTTATGACTATCTCCGAAATCATCAACAAAGTAAAATGGTGTATCGACCACGAGACTCATGAGGATGCCAAGCTTGCCGACAACGGTGAGGACTCCTACATGGATAATATCATACGTGCCAAAATCAACGACGCACGCCGATGGCTTGCCTTAGCCACCTCCCAATCCACCACCCTCTCCTCCTCTCCAAGCTCCTCATCCTCCACCAGTGTTACAACACTCACTATCACCCCCTATGATGGCTTTCTCGACATCGCCACCATCACCATCCCCTTGTCTCTTTCCACCGTCACCTTATCTCGCGTACGTCTCTCGTCATGGCACAAGGCTGCCATACCTATTCTCGACACCTCCGACGACGCCATGCTCATGTTCGACGACACTGCAAAGGGTACTGTCAACCGACCTCTCGCCACTGTCATGCAAGGCTCTCCTACGAGAATCCTTGTTCAGCCTTACACCTCTGCCGACACTGCCGAGATTGTCTATATCGGTATAGCTTCCGACATCGACACTTCTTCTGATGATACCACCGTAGATATTCCAACCATCCACGAGTCTGCCTTCATCTACTACATTGCCTACCTCTTGCTCACCGCCTACCAAGACCCACGTGCACAAGCAATGTTCGCTATCGCAGTTCAACTGACAGGCTCCAAACAGTCCGTATAGCTATGTACACTCTCACTGCATCATACTCTCCCGAAGAACTTGCCTGGGTCACTCCCGAAGTTCAGTTTAAGCGTGACATCTACCTCATCGTCACCCTCAAACGCCCCGGCAAACTCATCATCCGGCAACGTGTTTCCGATGGTTCCAATCCGCGCGTGCCTATCCGACGTCACAAAGATACGACCTCCTTCAAGCTCCGCCTTACCATCCTCCCCGAAACCGTCGGTCTACAAATTTTCACATCAACCGAACCAAAAGAAATTAAATATGCCTACATTTGAAGAAGACGTGAAATTAGGCACCTTTGTGCCATTAATTAAGTCAGCCGATTTATCAAACGCTTCCGTTACAACGGGCAAAATAAAGAACAGCTCCGTCACCAACGCCAAGATTGCCGATGATACCCTTACTATCGCCAAGTTCGACCCCGAGCTTCGCAAGTCTATACAAGCTGCCACTGGTCTCCCCGAAAACCTTCTCGAAATGGTTCAAGACGTAGACATTAGCATCGCCGAGCTTCAAGACACCGTTTTCCCTATTACCTTGGGCTTTTCTGTCACCCCCGACGTCAAAGCTATGCAGACCGCCATCGCTTTCTCCGTCAAGAGCAAGGGTTCTCCCTTCCTCCCCGACACCCTCAAAATCTCCAAGACTGTCAACAACGGTGTTACAACACTTCTCGCAGACACCCCATCCTCCTCAGGTTCTCTCTCCACCCCAATCTCAGGAGCAAAGGAACAATTCACCTTCGAAGTAACAAAGGAAGGACGCACTGGAAAATCAACTTCCGCCACCCGCTTCCTCTGCTACTACGGTTCTTCTTCCGTAGCCACTGCTTCCGAAGCCGTTTTCAGCTCCCTACAGAAGGTTTCCACCACAGGCTTGTCCTTCAACCCCATTATCACAACCCGTTCTGGTGATTACATTTGGCTCGTCGTCCCCAACGACCTCACAATAAGTCGTGTAACAAGTGCAGGATTTGATGTTACCCTTGCAGCAGCGCAGACAGTAACCAACAGTCTTGGCACATTCAAGGCTTACCGCACAGCTAACACTCTCACCGCAGAAACCTGGAAATTAGTAATCTCTTAAAATTGAAATATTATGCCAATAAATATCACAGATGAATTACACGCCGCCACTACCAAAGGTAAGATTGCTTCAGCAAAGGAAGTCTTCCTCACTGGCGACACAGAGGATCTACAGCAGATTGGTGAGAAGACTCACCAATTAGAGGATTCTATCAAGAATATAGCTGCTACTGGTGGTGCATCAACCGCTGCTGCTGTTACTTTTGACAATGTAGCAAGTGGTATGACTGCTGTCAATGCACAAGCAGCTATAGAGGAACTGAATACTAAGAATAAGACGCAGGATACAGAGATTGCGGAGAAGGCAAATTCTGATGATGTAGATACTAAGATTAATAAGGAAAAAACAAGAGTTAATGGAGAACTTGAAAAGAAGATCGCCAAGGATGATATTACTCAGGAGCTTGGGGAGAGTGAAGAGAAGGTGGTGAGCCAGAAGATTGTGAAGACATCAATTGATTCAATATATAAAAAAATAGATGAAGTTACAGTTAAAATAACTGAAGAAACTATAGTCTATGGTTATCTTGGAGTAAATAACACATGGCAAACAGCAGTAACAGAAGTTAATTTAAAAATAAACCAATCTCTTATTATACCAGTTACTGGAGGGGATGTCTATGAAGTGTTGAGAAAAAGTAATGTTTGTCTGATAGCATTTTTTAAGTCCCTTCCTGATACATGGACAAATGGTATGTCTATGACTGATTACTATGCAACTGGCGGAAGTAGATTTTCATTACCTGCAACTATTAAGAAAGACAATGTACCATCGGATGCTAAGTATCTGATGGTAACATTAAAAGTTAATGATGCAGATTGGTCTCCTTCGATACTTAAAGTTGGTGGATATGATTATCTAAAAAACGTATCTGCTAATATAATCGAAAATAAGAAGAACATAGTAAATATTGTTGCATCTATAAAGAAAGGAACGTCACTATATTACGACCAACAATTTACACTATCTGAATTATATGTCGCTGCGGCGGAGTGTACAGAAGAACAAATTAACTCTATAACTAGAGGTTTTTTCTACAACAAGTATGTAAACAATGGTCAGTATGCAGTTGGGCTGATTCTTCGTGACAACTCTAATAACATTATTATTGATGGACGTATTTACTTTACTGACTCAGACAAAGCAGACAAGGTTTTGAAAAGCGGTGTCATTGAGCTTCCAAATATCAAGTATGTCTTTGACTGTACAAAAACATCAGCAGGTGTAGTTAAAGAAATACCTCTGAATCTTGACAAGACGGTCTCTGATATAAGTAATTCGCCAAAGTTACAAAGGTCTGCCATTAATTTTTGTGTAGATAAGACTGAAAATATAATTGAAGCATCCATAAAGTCTACTGGCTATATTGACGAACATGGTGAATATAAGCCAAGTAGTAAAATGTTCTATACCACACCAATACATCTTAATAACAATGATGTCATAAGAGTATATGCCAATGGTAACGTCTCTGCTGTAATCAGCAAGACTGATGTTGATGGTGGAAAGTATAAACCTTTGATTATTAGTATTGGCTCAATGATGAGCCTTTATGAGTATAAGGCAGATACCGAGTGCTATGTGTCAATTTCCTATGTTGCCGAGAGTGGTCTAAAAGCATCTGTAATTTGTAGCGAAAATATTACTTTTGATGCTACTTTAGATTTTGAGGTTAACAAGTTTGTGACATTAACAGGATATATTACTGGCACTGCATCAGCTTACGGTATATCAAAGCCAATTAGAATATACAAAGGTGATGTTCTATCACTCAGCATTTCTGCTACTGCAAACCTTGTTGCAGTAATGAGTTTATCAGATAATAGTGGATTATTACTAAAGCCAATAATCAGTACATCATCTGATGCTTACCTTACTTATACTTACAATGTAAGAGAAAGTGGTTATGTGGTAGTTAGTGGTAATACAGCATCTGTTAAACCGCCAAAACTTACAATTACAAGAGCTAAAAGTAAATCAGATTTTGAAGAGTTGCTAAATGATGTAACAAGTGATAGTAATTTTGCTAATAATAAGCATTTCTACTCTGAAAGTTGTAAATATATACCAGAAGCATATAACACGATTTTTACTTATGATGTAGATAGCAAGGTATCAACGAACCATATCACGAATGCAGTTGCATATCCCGATGGCACTATCATCGCTTGCAGACAGAACAATGTAGTGAAGATTGCCAAGGACGGTACAGAAAAAACATTACTTACGATTGCTAATTCGTGGGACTGGAGAGGTATGTTTATTGACTCTAATAACAATGTATATGTGTCTCCTCATAATACTTTGTCAAGTATAAGTGTATCTATGGCAGATAGAGGTTTATATAAGCTTCCTTATGGTGGTGACACCTTTACAAAGGTTATATCTTTATACAACACTGAATCATTAATCCAGACTGAAACACAAGAGAATGATGACACCATTTGGACTATGTGTGAAGATAGTAAAGGAAATCTTTATGCTGGAGTTTATGCTCATAGTATGAGAGCCAATCCGTCAATATATCGTAGTTCTGATGGTGGTAATACTTGGCTAATGGTATGCAATATGCTTGATAAAGGATATGTAGTATCAGGAGATAAGAGAGGAGAGCCAATGCACATACACTGTATTACTTATAATCAATATAATAACGCTCTGTATTGTCTTGTTGGAGAAGTGAACTCTATATATAAGTCAACAGACTTGGGGATTACTTGGCAAGACCTTAATGTGTATGTAGAGAATGCGAAAGGAACAACTATTATAGCTGTTCCTGACGGAATGTTGATAGGGTCTGATGGCATTACAGAAGGTGTTATTTCTAAATTGTACGTAGATGATAAGACAATAAGAACAGTTGGAAAGATGTGGCATGCTGAATTTTTTGGTATGCGTAAATCAGATATTACTGGATATATATATGGTTTCACGAAGATTGAATCATCTATCAATAAAACAGATAAATACCCTCCAATCACAGCCAACACAGATTCTTCTGTACTTGATTCATGGAAATCATCAGCATCGAGTGGAAAGGTTAAGTCTTGGGAGCAGTATAATCAGTTTGTTGCTCAGTACTACACTCATGATTCAATACATCCTACAAATGCAGCTATTGTAGTAAGTAGAGATAATGGCGAATCTTGGGAGGTAATTTACAAGAAAGATACTAATTCATCGAGAGATATTGGTATGGGTATCTTCTGCGTTGGTTATTTCCGTAATGGAGAATGTCTATGTGGAATAGCTGTAGAAAATGAGGGCAAACAAAATTTTACTAATCCTGTTGTTATTTCTGAAGGTCCATGTCAATATAACTCAGATGGTATAGATGTAAGTGGAAAGATTTTTGGAAAAATCCTTTAATTTACTTGAGGTATGGGTATTGGTTTATAAGTAAGAATGAAAGTGTAACAGTCTAATAGTTAATAAAAAGTGGTGAACCGTTATAGTTCACCACTTTTTCTTTTCTTTATTCTATCCTATCCAAATCCTCTACCGCCTCCTGCATTATCATTTCAATATTATGGTTAGCGAAGTCCACCTGCTTCTTATCATCGGCCCACTTCTTTCTCATAGTATTCCAGTGTCTCATTCGCTTTTCCGCATTCTTGATGATATTCACCTTTCTTTGCTCAGGCGAGCCTTCGAACTTTTCCAATGCAGCAGCATTTTCAATCCTCTTCATCGTAGGCACGTTCTTCGATTTCAGCTTGTCGTTATTGGCGATAGTCTGTTCCATTTCCTCCTTGTAGTTATACCATTTGGCTTTGGTTCTCGCCATGCTCGACTGTTCTCTTGGAGTATAGAAGAGTGAGCGTAAGAATGGCACGTCGCCCACTTCTATCTCGTCTGTCTTGCCAGTCGTTGCCTTTGCACCCAAGCCTGCAGTGCGTTGAGTAAATGTGCCCATACCGCCACTCCACGAACCGAAGAAATGATTGAGCATCGACGGGTCTGTTGCCCAGTCAAGAACCTCGTTGCCCTTCATTTCCGGATTACCAGGAGCTATATTGTTGGTCTTGGCGTTCACCCACTTGTTCAAGTCCACAAGTCTTGCCGGAACATTATTATAGGCGTTCTGCCATGCCGGGTTAAGCTCTGTCTTATCGCCCGTTCGTCTTATCGGCGCACCCTTCCAGTCGTTGTTAAGCCACCATTCAATGAACGGAACTATAGCAGTAGGAGCAATACCTTCTGTAGTCATGCCAACTCCATTTTCCAAGCTCTTTTCATAGTTCGGATTATTCAAGAAGTCCATTACTGGGAATAGCTGCGACATACAGCCCACGGCATCCATCGCCATGTTTCGCTGGCTCTTCACATTCTTGGCAAATGTCTGTCCGGCTGCCAAGTCACCAAGACTATAGAAAGCTCTCAATTCAATGGCCAACGGCACAGTCACAAATTTGTTATTGCCCACATATATACACAGGTTGTTTCGTCTGATATAGTCAGGCAACTCGCCATACGGATCCTTCACGTTGCCTCTGTCCTTATCGTCCTCATTCTGTATAATAGCATTGTTGACAGCAGCCATAATCAACGCTAAGGCAAACGGTGCAGATGTCATAGCAACAGTAGTACCCACAGGCGCACGCTTGATATTCTTGAACAACAGGTTCGTGCTCTGAATGCCTGCATTGAAGAACATCGAGTAGTTTCTTAGGTAGCCAGCCACAAAGCCGTATGTGTTTCGCCTTGCCTTCTGCCAATCACCCATTTCTCCGTTCTTGAAGCTCTTTATAGCATCACCCGAACCATGACGGTTGAAGTTTGTCGATACCTCCTTTGCGTCATACGCGCTTCTTGCTGCCGAACGTCCCAAGTCTCTTGATGTGCAATATGTGGCAAATCGTGCCATGTTCTCAGCCACCTCGTTCAGATTCTCCACGTTCTTGCCTAATTTCTTAAGCACTTCCACAGCATTAACCATAACCTTATTCGCGCCCTTTGCCGATTCCTTCTCCACGATACTCTTGTAGCTCTTCTCCATGTCGTGCATCGAGAACAACTGTACAAAGCCTGTCTCGCCACCGTTCTCCATGAACTCCTTGAAGTATCGCTCCATCTTCGAGTTGCCAAGCGTGCCCTCTCTGTATCGGGCATACAGTCCGAAGCCTACACCATTCTTGAAGTCTTTCATCTTCATGCTCTTCAAACTTCCTGCGCCCTCATTATAGAACATATTCAGCGGATTAAGCTCACCATAATAGCGTGACCACTTTGCAAGGTATCTTCCACCTTCCTTTGCAGCAACATGCGAAGATGCAAATTCCATGTCTCTCACGATGTTTCTCATCACAAACTCTGGGCTCCACGATGTTGAGGCCATAGCCATCCATCGTGTCACAGCCTGCAACGACCTGACGCTTGCCTTGCCGTTCTCCAGCATTCCGTTCAAAGCCTGTGCTGCTCTCGGATTGCCAAGCACCACAAATCTGTGTGTTCTTCCGGCTATCTTCACGTCCACAAAGTGTTGGCTCTTGTCCTTCGCTCTTTGGAACTTGAAGCCTATGTCCGTTCCATTGCTCAGACTCTTTGCCTCACCCTTAGCTTGCTTGGTCCTCATGTCCGTTTCAAAGGCATCCACAATGCTCGCAACATCATCTGCGCTTGCTCCTTCGGGAATCTGCGGATAAGCCTCCTCCCAAATGTCGTTACCGTTTCTGTCTGTGCCTATTTTTTCTACCCAAACCTTTGTCTCCTTCACAAGATTCTGCTCTCCGCTGTTTCTCACGAATCGCGCAAAGGCTTGCTTTATCATGTTCTGACCTCCGTTTCTTATCGCACGGTTGCCCATCAAGCCTATCTGTGCCAATATCTCCACATTGCTCAGGCTCTTTCGTCCCTTGGCGTTCATCAGCGTCGTGCCGATATAGTTGCTTGGGTCGCCCATTTCTGTCACATATCCGTATACGTCCTCAGCGGTAGCCTCGTCAAACTTTCTCAAAGGTACATACCAGTCGAACATGCCCAATACTCCGTCGTGTGTAATTTGACTTATCAGTCCACTCTCGTAGTCCGAATTTACCGAATAATCAGTAGCTGCCTTCACCTTCTTCCAGAAGTCGGCAACTGAGCCTTTCTTCATGCTTTCCATGCTCGCCTCCTGGCTCATTACCTCGTCAATAGCTCCGGCATCATCATAAGCTGCTTTCTTGTCTGCAATACCCTGCAAGCCGTGCATACCCGAATAGTCATGCTCCTCAGCCTTGAAGTCCTTATCCAAGTTCTGTACTATCCACTCGTCCATCTGGCGGTAGTACTCCTTCAAGTCTATCTGTCCCGAATCAAGCTTCTTTCTAAGGTCGCTTCTCTCGTCCTTCCAAGCAGTCTCCAAAGCATCAATGCTATCGGATTCTTCACTTTTCCCTTTTCTCTTTTCACTCTTTATCCAGTCTCTCACGAACAGCACACGGTTTCTCTCCAATCCATGTTTTCTAATCATATACAGGTTGAAGTTCCTTATTCTGTCCTCCACCTTCTTGCCATCGAAGCTATCCAACACGCTCGACATAGCCTTGCTAAGCGGGTCCATATAGCGTATTTCGAAGAGCTTTGATTTGTCGCTCATCATGCCCTCCGTGATGTTCTGCATCAGATATGGGTTCATCGAGCTTGCCACATCTTCAATCTTCTTGATAGACGGATCAATAGCCTCCATCAGTTTCTTCAACGAGAGCATATTATCCATGAAAGCCTCCGTAGCCATATAGCTATGACGGTCCAGGGCATGATGGTATCTGTCCAAAGCGGTAGCAGCACTTGGAGCCGTGCGGTAGTGTATCTCTCCGTCCGTTGCCTCCAGCCATTCCTCGCGACTCATACCCTCGAAGTCATGGCTCTTGCCGTCGTTGTCATACAGCTCGCCGCCCTCAATCTTCGTGTACTCCGTCTTATCATGCTCTATCTTCCACCTCACAGCCTCAGCTCTCATCTTCCACAGCGGACTGTCTCCATGCTTCTGCACGTTCTTCGCAAGCCACAGCATATACTTCACGTCCTTCACGTTAGGCGAAACTCTGTAGCCTATCTCATGCAGGGCATCTGTTACCTTATTCTTAATGTAGTTCCAGAATCCAGGCTCACCCTTTCCGTCCTCTGCGCTCTTGGCGATAAACTCCTCAATAGCGTCATAGAATCCAAGGTGATTCATGTTCATCTTTTCCTTCACATAAGCTCTCAGCTCAGCATTGATAGGATTATCCAAGTCCATCCAAAGACTTCTCATATAGTCATTGAACTTATCTCCAAGCAGCCCTCTCATGCCCTTGTGTCCTACAGTCTCGTGCCAAACGGTTTTCTCCGCGGTATACGTGTCATGGATGTTCGGCATATACAGATGCACCTCGCCCGTCTTCTCGTCATACCAGCCAGTCACCTGCTTGCCATTCTCTATGTCCTTGCGCACCTTCGGGTTCTCAATCTCCTCAACCGAGTTCACCATCTTCACCTTGCCCCCAGTTCTCTTCGCAACCTTCTCCACGGTCTTGATGATACGCTCGCTCACAGCATTCGAAGTCCCCGAAGTCTTCTCAGGTGTTACAACACCATCGCCTTCTTTTCTAAAGAAAGTCTCCCCATCTGTTAAATTTTTACTCTCATCAAGCAATTTTTTGCCCGAATCGTAGGATTTCTCAACTCCTTGCAGTAACTTTGCGGTTGAAATATAACCGTTGGTTGCACTGTTCAAAGGGAGACTGTCGGATTCGTTCGCTTTCTCGGAACCTTCCGACGTTATATTTTTAGAGTTGCTTGGTGTCATGTCCAAAGGGGAACTGTCGGGTAACACCGCTGTGCCAGGAGTGTCAGGCAGCTCTATCTTATTATCAATAGAGTTGCTTGATGAAACCAAAGGTGGTCTGTCGGGATTTTCTCGCTTTCCAGGGGAGTCAAGCAGCTCTATTTTTGTTACCTCATAGCTATGAGGTTTGTTTTCTTCCCCTCCTCTAAACTCTTGCATAGTAGTCTTCACACGGTACATCTTACCGTCTATCTCTACTGCACCATAAAGTCTATGCACCAAAACTCCTTCTCCATATCCATTCTCCACACTACGCATTCCATCTTCGCCCTTCTTGTAATCAGCGTGAATCTCAGCCTCGATACTTTCATGGATAACATCTGTAAGCTTTTTAAGCACGGAAAGGTGAACAAATGGATCGTCACTTTTTGATATTGCGCTATTGGAAAGATATTTATCTATAGCAGCCTTGCTTATAATATAAGGTGAACCATCGCGCATAGTCGGCATATCACCATTCTTTGTAGCGAGATTATCCTTAGCCCATGTACGTGCATTCTTAATAGCATCTGCTTTGTTTTCTCCAAACAAATGCTTCTCAACCTCTACCACCTTCACCTTCTCCTTATTCAGATTAGGCATAACGATTCCTTTCTCCTCCACAGCTCTGTCTCTCACAGCGTCAAAGTGTTCCTTGCTGTCTGAGAAGGTATCGCCAAGCTCCATGCGGTAATGGGCATTTGCCTTTCCATACACCTCTGCAGCATGCTCCATTCTGTACATCACGCCCTTGCCATCGTTCTGCTTCTTCAAGTATCGCTGCATTTCCTCCTCGGTCATGCCAGCCAACTTGCAAGTCAGTTTCTTTAGCTCCGCAATCACAGCCTGGCTTGTCTCGTCTCTCGTATAACGCTCATACTCTTCAAATCTCTCGTATGTACCCGAAAGAATACTCTTTCTCTGCTCAGCGTTATATTCACCCAAGTCAAACATAATAGAGTAATCGTTGCGGTCTCCTCTCACATGCACATTAATACCATGCTCGTTCAAGTTCACCGTCACGTCTTTCAGTTCCTTCAAGTCCTTGGCTGTCTGCTTGCTCTTCTTCTGCATTATCGTATTGGTGTCGATAATGCGGTCAGGCATTTCTATATCGCGCAAATCCTCAAAGAAATCCTCTATCTTGTCGTAGTGACCACCCAAGTTCACTTTCTCCACACGACCTGCCTTGGCTCGCATAGCCTCGTTGCTTATCTTGTCCACTACTACCACACGGCATACTACATTGGTACCTGCCTGTTTGAACACGATGTCTGGCAACTCCACCTCGGCACGCATTACGGCTGTCTTCTCACCATTAATCCACTTCTCAAACTTCTTGTCCGTTGAACCTCTCGGTATGAGAGCTACCACACGACCGCCTTCCTCCAAGTGCTTGAAGGCCTTACCCAAGTGGGCAATGGCTGTCGCTCCTGCCGTACCAAACGGTGGGTTCATTACTACAACATCATGCTTGTTGCTGATGTCGTAGTTCTCGAATATGGTGTTCACGAACTTTCGTCCCAAGCCTCCTGCCTTCAACTGCAACTTGGCAAACAGACTCTGACTTGGCTCTATTGCCACCATCTGATTGCCCTTTGGAGCATATCGTGCTATCGCTCCATGTCCGGCACTCGGCTCCATTACGGTGTCACCCTCGCCCATGTTCGCCCATTCCATCATCTTATAGCCTAATGGTTCAGGTGTTGGGAAATAGTCCACACCCTCACGGTTGCGAGAGTTCAGCTTCTGGTTCGAGTAGTAGTCAAGCACTGCATTGTCAAATCCGTCCGTGCTTTGGTCTTTAGGCGCGTCAAATTCCTTGCCTCCTACTCCTTGCTGATCGATAGGCACCACTCCGCTATGCTCCAATATACCGTTGGCAAAGCTGTCTCTCAAACTTCTTGCCTGACTTCCAAGCGCAAGGTTCTCAGTTGTCGATACCTGGTTGTTGAACTTCTGTCCGAACAGCATCATTTCTGAGTTCAGTCCCAATATCGGGTACTCAAATATGGCGTTGCTCTTGTTGCCGATACGGTAGGTGCGTCCCTCTATCTGCAAGGCTGTGATAGGACTCTGAGGCAACGCCAGTGTAATGCACACTCGCTGATGCTTGCCAGTCTTGTCATGCAACGAGATTCCCTCCTTGCCGCTCGCCTCCTGTATCACGATGATGTTCTTTCCGCTATCGTCGTCGTTGAAAGTGTCCACAGCCTTGTCCTTCACCTTAGAGCTTTCCTTGCCACTGAAGAACAGCACATTGTTCTTGCCGAACACCTTGGCTATCTGCTCTCTCGGCATACTGTAGTCCAATGTCTGTTCCCACTCCAACAAGTCGGCATACTTCTTTCTAAAGTCTCTCACAGCTTTTGCTGCCTCCTTCTTTTCCTCTCCTTCGCTCATTATTGAAACCAGGTGATTAGCTTGTTCCAACATCAAGGCGAACGGTGGCTTTATAGGCTCCTTTGTCTCCACTCTTCTGTGGAATATCACAACCTTGCGTCCTGCATCCAAATGGGCCTTTATACGCTCTATGATGTTTGCCACCTTCATAGTCTCAAACAGAGCGCTGCCATAGTTGTAGTCGCCAATTGTCTTTCGGTAAGCCTCAGCCAATACTGAGTTGCTTGTTAATGCTTCCTGTACTGCCAGATTGAATCGCTCTGCATGGTCGGGCGATACCGTCGGGAAGTCTCTTGAATAGTCATACGGACTGTCTATAATGCGTCCGCTCATGGTTCCCAACGTGTGTTGCAGATAGTCCGAGAACTCTATTTCTTGCTTGGCTACTGCCTCGGGGTTGCTCGTGCTCTGCTCCAGTCTGCCATAACGGAACTTGTATGCAGCGCCAAAATGGTCAAGATAGAACTGTGTGCGTCCGCTCATTCTTCCGCCCTTTTCTTCTTCGGGATACTTGAAGATGTAACCCTCCACATAGTCAAGGTTCTCGCGTGTGTTGAACGGGGTCGCCGAGAGGAAGATGGTCTTCGTGTCCTTCCATTCGCTTTTTGCCTGCGCCTCAAGCTTAGGCATCACCTCATTTATGTAATGACTAAAAGCCTTCTTGAATTCGCTGTGTATCTCTCCAAGCTTCGGGAAACTGGCATAATCTCCAGGAGTAAAGCTTATTATCTCCTTCGGTAATGCTTTACTTGTAGCGTATGATATGTCACGTGCCGTTGCGCTCGGATGGCTCGCTTTGTATTCGTCCTGTATACGTTTTACTTCCTTATCGCGCTCAGCGTTAAACTGCTCGCTAAGGCTCTTCATCTTCTGATAGTCTGCATTCGTCTCTTGTAGCCTAAGGAAGCAATGATTCTCGCTTCTGTTCGTCATCATGTAGTGCTGCATACTACGTGCTGTTTCCGCACCATTCTTGTTTTCCATGATACGGTGACTCTCGTCGTATATCACAGCATCCCACTTGGTTTCCAGCAGCTTCTTGTTCACTCCGAAGTTGGCGAATGTGGTGATCACCACGCCCTCGCCGCTCTCCGTCGTAGCAGTAGTGCCACGCTCCTTGGCTATGCTGTCAAGGTCGCGAATCTCCATGTTCAGATTGCGTCCGTCCTTTATCCAGTCGCTCACCTTCTTCTGGCTCGGTGTCACAATAAGTATTCGTCCCTTGCCCTGCTTCACAAGTCGCTTCGCAATGCCAAGTCCCGTGAATGTCTTGCCCGTACCCGTGCCGTTGGTGAACATGTAGCCCTTGCCATAGGCGTGCTCTCTGTCCGCATGTTCCTTGCCGAAGAACTGTGTCTCCGCTCTCAGCACGTCCTCCTGCTGTTGTGGCAGAAGATACGGCAGAGTCTCCTCGATGTTCTTCTTGTCGCCTATCTTCACCTTGATAGGCTCGGCATCCATCTGTCTCTGATACTTATCGTTCAGAGGCTCTGTAAGCTTGTTTCTCAGCTTCTCGTTTCCGTGGATGCCTGCCCATTCACCGATGGTATGGGTCTCACCGTCCATCTGGTAAGGAGTGTTCCAATAGTCTTCGATGAATCTGTCAATATCATCATCGCTGAGGCCTATCATCTTCAACTCCTCGCCTTCCTCGGCACGCATAGCTGCCTTCCACTCGTTGAACTTGTAGATGCCTTCCTTTATTTTCAGCACAGCTCCATTAAGGTGCATCTTGAACAACTCGGGAAGCATTTCTATCTGCTCGGGCGAAAGGTTCAGCGCCTTGAAGGGAGTCAAGGATATCTTCATATATCCTTGTCCTGCCTTCTTCCATCTTTCCCAGAAGTCCTTTTTCTTCTGTTCGTATTCGGCTCGCTCTTGCTTTAGTCGCTCAGATGTACTATCTGGGAAATGAGTTCCTTGCTTGGCTGCAGGCTTCCGTCCTGCATTCGGGTCAAGAGGTCTGTTGTCGCCGCCTTGTCCTCCTCGTTTAGGTACATTTCCCTCATTGCCAGCTCCACCGCCTCCTCTGGTGTCAGTACTTCCGGCAGATACGGCATCCATTCCGGGTGTATTTCCTTCACCTTTGTCAACGCGCGGTTTTCCAGTAGATACAGGAGTGTCGTTCTCACCGCCCGTTCCGCTCTCTCGCTCTCCGGGTGTAGTTCGTTCGCCGTCTGTTCTATCCACTGGTCCATTAGGTCCTCCGCCTTCTCGTCCTCGTCCCAATCCCAATTCTTGGCTGCCTCCAGTATTGGGAGCATCCAACTGTGTTCCGTCTTTTGTTCCGCTATTATCGGGAACATTCTCATGTCTACTTCTAACATCGTTCCAAATTTTAAAGTAAGAAATTGCGTTAATTATATTGCCCTTGTCGCCACGCAAGTATGCGAGTGCGGCAGGTATCAATTCTCTGTTCTCCTCAGAAGTCAGCTCGTTTATCTCTGTTTCCGTAAGAGGATTCTTCGACGACACGGCTTCTCGTTCCTCCAAGTCCATCTGTTCCCAAGGCTTGTCTATCTTCTCGGCTTCTGCCTTGCCTACTTCCTCGCCAAGAATCTTTCCTATCTCTCGACCGATAATCCTGCGTCGCTCCACCAAGCCAATACCGTTTCCTCTCAGCTTGGTTTCCATCGCCTGTTTCATCTTCTCTGTAGCACGCTTTATATCAGAAGCGTCGCCACTCTCCTTTGCCTTCGCCAGTTCCTCCTTAGCCTTCTGCACCTGCTCGTCCTTATACATTTCTGCAGTATGCGCCAACCAAGCCAACGGATTTGTCTTCGAAGGTTCCTCCTTTGTCTTCTCACCCTTCGGGTCTATAGCGTCTTTTATATCGCCCTTCGGTGTTACAACACTATCGGATTTTTCACTTTTCTCTTTTCCCTTTTCACTCTCCCTCTTGACAGCCTTGTCTACTTCTCGCTGTCCTTCTGCTGGTTCGTTTCCTCCTGGTGCTTGCGGTTCAGTTCCCTCAGAGCTGCCAACATCGCCATTTCCTTCTTTGCTTGAATGTCTTGTTTCATAGTTCTTCCAGTTTCTAAGTTTCAAAAATTCCTTTACAAACTCTTCATTTGTAGGTCTCTCG
>OIYG01001776.1_pt1 | contig 15364 bp, 10 predicted proteins | sample 1587861 | NCBI WGS metagenome assembly OIYG01 (sample SAMN03283272) | human gut metagenome | biome: human-associated habitat; material: feces | host: Homo sapiens | place: Peru | collected 2012 | reverse complement strand
TTGGCAAGATACTTATTACTATTTTTTATTCTTTACTGTATAGTTAATTATAAACTTCAATCATTAAATTTTTACTTGGTAAATTATTTCATTAAAAAACAACCTTTTAGGTTGCTTCAATAATTTATTTTACAAGTGCTGATACTACATTTTTACTATATGCAATAGATTCTAATCCCATTTTATCTTTATATTTTATATACCCTCTAGCAAAGAATCTATCATTGGTATTAATGTTTGTTTTTCTAATTGCATATATATTTCCAAGTTCACAATTATTATTAGATTTACCAATTAATACCCCAGGAGTATCTTTAGTAATATCTACTTCCGTTGCAGAATTGTTTTTAATTATTAATGCTCCACACTCAGTTATAGTATAATTATCATTTTCAGGATATAACGCCATCATATTAAACATTAATAATCTCTTATCATCTTCTGTTACTATCTTAGCATTTTGATTCATTACTACTGTTGGTAGTGAGTCATATATCATATCAGAACTTGAATAATTATCACTATCGTTAATTACTCCACCTGCATAGCTTTTGTTATAAGTAACAAAAGCTGCATAATATTCTAATTCATCTTTATTTGGAAAAGATATGTATCTAAACATTCCATTTATATCTTTACTATAATCACTACCTAAAACTTTACCATCATATCTTACCACTCCACTACTTATAGTAGCTTCTTTGTTGTAAATACTAGTATCTATATTTTTAATTATTTTATCATATATCTTAAAAGTATCTGCTTTAAATGAATATGGTACAGTTAACTCACCACTTAAAGGGGTTAAAAGGATATTAACATCATCTGCTTTGCTATTCTTACTTTTAGTAAAAATAGTATTAGCAATATTTAAATTATCTATTGATGTTACCTTATTTATTGCTGTAAGACGACTCTTTCCATACACTATAGCATCAACTGTTAATTCGCTTTCTTTTACAATTGGAATACCATAATTAGCAGTATCTATAGCAGCAAAATAATAATCATATACATTTCCCATATTTACTACAATTACATAACTATAGTCTTCTACAAAACTACCATAAGGTGATCTATCATTAGTTACTAGATTAGAAAGTGGCACTAGTAAAGCTTCACCTTCTAATGGTATTTGTTTATATTCCAAAGAATTTATAGATGTTTTTACTTCATTTATATATTTCTTGGCTACTTCAACATACTTATTCATATTATTACTTTCAAGCCTTGAAATTGCTTTAGGCACTATTGTAAAACACAATATTCCTACTACAAAAATAATAGTCAATACTTTAATTTGTGCAAACCCTTTATTATTCATTTTAATCACCATTAACCCTTTATTTCAAAATGATTACCAGAATCTAAATACAATATACCTTTTCTACCTTCTAGCGTTGGATATATTTCATTATATTTATTAATCAGATTAAATCTAGTAATAGTTACATAAACCTCATTACCATCATTCATATACATTAAAAATCTTTGTTTATCATAATCATTAGGTTGATATTCGATATGTGATATTTTATCTTTTACTTTAGCATTAACATTCTTCATTTCTTTTATAAATTCTTCATAGATAGTATCAGGTACATAATTAACTAAAATTGGAATTCCCACCACTTCGTCTTCTAAAGTTAATTCTTTATTTACATCTACCACAACTTTATTATCAGCCTCTTTAACAAAAAGCAAGTTATATTCAGTCAATTCTATATTAACAGTTGCAATTAGACTTTTTGTAATTTTAACATCTTTAACATACGGATTTTTCTTTATTTTTTTAGTCATTCCATTAATTGTTGTTTTTGCAAAACTAGGATAATTTTCAATTCCTGCTAGTTCTATTACTTCTTGATCAGTTAATCTTTTATTACCCGTTATATAGATATTTTTAATTCTTACATTCATAAAAAAAGATACAAGAAAATATCCTATTACTATTATTATTAAAAGCAATAGAATTGGAATTAATCTGAGTTTAGTTTTTTTCTTGATCTTTTTAGCCATATCTACTCCCAATTTACAAATTCTTGTTCACATTTTAATTCAATATTATATTTATCTAAAACTGCATCTTTAGTGAATTCTATTAACTCTTTGATATCACTAGCTTTAGCATTACCTATATTTATAATAAAATTAGCATGTTTATTACTTATTTGGGCTCCACCTTTAGTAAGTCCTTTAAGTCCTAAATCTTCAATCAGCTTTCCAGCAAAAAGTCCTTCTGGATTTCTAAAAACTGATCCAGCAGAAGGATATTCTAATGGTTGGGACTCTAATCTTCTTTGTTTTCTTTCTTGATTTACTTTATAAAGTTCCTCTTTTTTACCTTTAGTAAGTCCTAGTGTTGCTTCTAAGCAAATGTAATCTTTGTTTTTTTGAAAGAAAGAACTACGATAATGAAAATCTAATTCTCTATTAGTCATAGTAATAACTCTATAGTCAGGTGTTAATACTTTAACACGTTTAACAATGTACCCCATATCGCTTTTGTAAGCTCCTGCATTCATGTATACAGCACCACCAACAGTACCTGGAATGCCACTAGCAAATTCTAATCCTGCTAAACTTTTTCTAGCTGCAAGAGAAGCTAATTTCATTAAATTATATCCAGCTCCTGCTACTATAATATTGTTCTTAATTTCAATATAATCGAATTTATCTAGTTTAATTATAATGCCTTCATATTTCTCATCACTAAATAATGTGTTAGATCCATTACCTAAGACTTTATATTTAATATCTTTACTTTTAGCATATTTAAGTAATTTTATTAGTTGTTTAGAATTCTCTGGATATACAAAGCAGCTAGCTATTCCTCCTACTTTATAAGTAGTATGATCTTTTAGTGGAACATTTTCAACTACTTTTCCTACATCCATACGTTTAATTTCTTTTATTGCTTCCTTCATCCTATCCCTCATCTACTAGTGTTTTTATTATTTCGTAAATTTTAGAAGCACTATCACTTACTCCTAAAGCCATGCTATTCTTTTTCATTATATCATATTTTTTAGGATCTTTTAATATTTCATCTATAGTTTTAGTTAATATTTCTCCATTAAATTTATCTTCTTCAATAATTACTGCTGCATTATTCTTTTCTAATACTAATGCATTTTTATATTGATGATTATGAGTAACATATGGAGATGGCACCAAAATACTAGGAATTCCTAATGCAGTTATCTCCGCTATAGTAGAAGCTCCTGTTCTAGTTACCATTAAATCAGTTCGTTTCATTACTGATAGCATATCATCTAAGTAAGGTACAATCTTAACGTTAGACGGAATATTATCCATTTGTTTATATTCATCGTAATAGTTTTTTCCTGTCACAAATAACACTTCGTAGTCTTTACCATCAAAATAATGAACTGCTTCTCTTAATTTTTTATTCATTGTCATTGATCCTAGGCTTCCCATAACAACTAGCACTAGTTTTTTATTTGCTTTAAGTCCATATTTACTTTTTAAAACTGGTTTAGCATTTATTACTTCTTCACTTCTTGGATTGCCCGTAAAACTTGTTTTATTTTTATCAAAATATTGTAAGCTGTCTTCTAAAGACACCCCTATTCTATCTACTTTTTTACTTAATATTTTATTAGATAATCCTGGTATTGAATTTTGCTCATGAATAAATGTTTTAATACCTAGGCTATGTGCAACTTCAATAACTGGTAATGTTATATATCCCCCTATTCCTAAAACAATATCAGGTTTAAATTCTAGTAAAGTCTTTTTTATTTTTTTCTTTGCTTTAAGGTATATTGAAAGAACTTTAATATTTTTAAAGATATTTTTCCTATTTAATCCTTTCATTTCTATACCAACGTAATTTATACCAGATTTAGGAACTATTGTTGCTTCCATTCTATCAGTGGTACCAATATATAGGATTTCACTATTTTTATCTTTTTCTTTGATTTTAGAAATAATTGCTAAAGCAGGATAAATATGTCCCCCTGTACCACCAGCACTTACAACAACTTTCATCTTATCACTTCCTACTATTCATTATACCATAAGTATATGTTTTATAAAAAGAAAAAAGAAATCATAGATTTCTTATTTTGAAACTAGTGTCCAGCCTTGATCTTTTCCAATACAGCTGGTTGCATTTTTAGAATATTTTTTCTTTTCAGAATCACAAATTTCTATATTTTTTCCTCCGTTTGGATTGTGTACAGGGCACCATACGTTAGTACCATTTCTAGCTCCGCATTTAGAACAAGTCATATAATATGCTTTATATACTCCTAGTTTTTTTTGTTCATCCGTGATACATGTATTATTATTGCCTAAAGCTGTGCATCCATATTCACTTGTTCCTACTGTACTCCATGGCCACTTTTTATTATTTTGATTTATGATGCGCATATCCTCATTACTGCTTCTAGTTTTAAAAGTATGATTGCACTTAGTTTGAGTCCATTGAGCATAAAATGTTGTTGAATATGTAACTGTATAATTATATCCTGCACCACCAACTCTTGATCCTCCAGAACTTGCTGTATACCATCCATTGAAAGTATAGCCAGAACGGCTTGGAGTTGGAAAAGTTATACTTGTATTATAATTTGCTGTTTTACTACTTGGGCTGACGGAACCACCATTGGCATCAAAAGTAATGGTATAACTACTAGCAGTCCAATTAACTTGCATTATAGCATCACAAGAATTTTTAGTTGCATTGCATAGCTCACTAGCCTTATAATTAGTAGCTTGATTAAATGGTTTATCGTTTTGATTTTTCCACTCAGCTTTGCTTACTGCTTGGTATCCCGCTCTTTCTATATTTATCCAGCCCTTATTATCATAATCAGCCAAGCCACCACTACCTATATAATCACCATAATTATATTCACTGAATACTTTTTTACCATCCAATGTTATATATCCACCACTAGTACCTATACGAGAACTATTAGTATTTAATGTTCCCCCGCTAGTTGAATAATAAACATAAATTTTGTTATCGGTCCAATTAACATACATTATAGCATTGCAAGAACTTTTAGTTGCATCACACAATTCACTTGCTTTATAATTAGTAGCTTGATCAAATTTTTTACCGTCTTGATTTTCCCATTCAGCACCACTTTCTGCATGTTGTCCAATTTTCTCTACATTTATCCAGCCTTTATTATCATAATCTGCTAAGCCACTGTTACCTATATAATCATCATAACTAAATGTACTGAAAACTTTATTACCATATAAAGTTATGTAACTATTATCTGTACTTATATTAGTATTAGTCGTATTTAACGTTCCTCCACTAGTGGAATAATAAAGGTAAATCTTGTTGACTTCCCAGTTTACTGACATTTCAGCAATGCAGTCACCTTTAGTAGCATCACACAACTCATTTGCTTTATATATAGCTGCTTGGTCAAATTTTTTACCGTTTTGATTTTGCCATTCGAGTCCATAGGCGGCGTGATAACCAGGTTTTACTATATTTATCCACCCACTATTATTGTAATCTGCTAGACCATTGCTTCCTAAATATTCCTCATAATTATATGTTGTGAAATCAATACTACCATTGTATGTTAAGTAATTACCACTAGTCTTAATGCTTGGTTCACTTGTACTTAATGAACCACCAGTTAATAAGTATCTTACTTTTATTTTGTTAGGAGTCCATACCGCATATAACGTAGTTGCTTCGTTAAGTTTATAAGTATCTCCTGCTTTATATGTTGCTTCAGTAGCGTTTTTATCAGTACTCCATCCTGCAAACTTATATCCTGTTCTAGTAGGAGTTGTTGTACTTAGTTTTAAGTCTTTATTATAATACTTATATTGAGTCACAGGAAGGTTTACTCCCCCATTACCACTATATACAACTTCGTACTTTGTCCAAAATTCTTTTGAAGGATAAACATCAACTGATTTATTTCCAGCATTATCCTCAACTACAGCCCAGACATATTTTTTTGAACCTGTATGGCTCTTATCATAACTATAAACATCAGCAGTTAATTCAATCCAATTAGACGGAGTAGTAGTATTTGAATCAGTAATAGCATATTTTCTTGATTTAAGTCCACTTCCCCCAGTATCTTTTGCAATTAAGGTAAATTGAATATTAGTAGTAGTAGACCCTACTTTTATTATTGGTTCAGCACCATTTGGATTTATTTTTATAGTTGGTTTATTAATATCAACTTTTATATTATAGTTTACTGTCTCATCACTAATTTGTTTTTTATCCGTTACAATTCTAAATTTATAATCTTTATCAACGTTTTCTTTAATTGTAAATGTACAACTATTACTAGAAGTCATCTCACATTTAACATTTTCCCATTTACCATCAAGGTATACTTGATAATTTGCTACTTTAGTATTTGTTAATTCGTAGAAATTCCAATTAGCACTATAATTAGTTTCTAATTTTACTTGTACTCCATTAGCCCATGTCCCAGTTGTATATTTTTGACCAGTAACACTTTTAGTAATTGTTACTTTTGGAGCTTTGTATTTATATACCACAGCTTCTAAGCTTTGTGTTGTATTATCTTTAGTATATCTTAAAATACTAACTTTCTTATTATCGGAATCAAGTGTAGGAGTTGTATCTAATTCATCAATATTAACAGGTAGGATATCTTCTTTGTTTTCTTCTGCTAACACACTTTCTAGAACAGTACCTGCTTTGTCTAATTTAACTATATTTAAAGTAGACATTAATTGTTTTCTTATTTCTTCTCTTTGAGCATTGTAATATACGTATATTCTATCTTTATTATCAAATTGATACTTTATATTATCATTAGTTTTCCATGCTTCATCACAATATGTTCCTTTAGAGTCAGTATAGTAATTATCTCCACTACATTTTAAACATGTTTTATATTTATAATTATCTTTTCCAAGATAAATTACTATTACATAGCTATCAGTAAGTGAACAACTTTTGCCTTTGTAATCAACTACTGAATCAGTATACTTATTTTTTACTAAAGAATTCAATTTAGTGTAACTAGATTTTAATATACCATCTGGTTTATAGATCTTGTTATCAGTATAGAATTCTTTTGCTGATTCAGTTATAGAATCTTCTAATTTTACATAATAATCTTTTCTAAATTGTTTCATTAGTTTAGTTACTCCAGGAATAGCAATACCTAATAAAACTCCCATGATGATAATTGCTGCTAAGAGTTCGATCATTGTAAAAGCTCTTTCATTTTTTCTCATAAACATCACTCCTATGACCCTACTATATAAATATATTTTAACATATTAGACTTTTTTTGTACATGAAAAAAGAGAAAGTGGATTTACTTTCTCTTTACTAAACTTCATCTAGTTTTACCAACAGTCTCTTCTGCAGTTGCTGTATTACCATATGCTGCTTCCCATTGATCTTCTGTAAGATAATAAGCTTCTTCTTTTGTTGTAGATGGTACATATGGAATTTCATCATCTGCTTTATGATCTGGATTTAGATTTGGATCATCTTTTGGTGGGATAGAAGGAGTTGGTTCAGCTGGAGTAACAACTTCATTTGATTTGTTTGCTTCCTCTTGAGCTTTCTTATATTCATTTTCTGCTGTTTCTCTTACTTTAGCTCCCATTGCTCTTGCTTCTCTTAATGAACCATCAACTTGTTTACTAAATCCATCTTTGTATGATTCATTTATAAATTGTTCACGCCAATTACTACCATATTGGTTTTGCAAATATTGTTTAGCTTCAGCTGATAATGATTCAATTTCACTTGTTATTTTATTTGCACTAGCATCTTTTTCCATACGCTTTTGTACTTGAGAATCACTGCTATTTATTTCATTCGCACCATCACCAAATGCACTAGCATATGCAACTATATTAAACATTGACATATTATCAGTATTTAACTTTTGATTGTTATAAGGAATAACTATATCTTTAGAGTATTTATATGCTCCTACTTGATCAGTATAAGTTACGGCATCATTTACTCCTTCAGTTATTAATTGATTTTTCTTATTTTCTATTTCTTCTAAGACTCTTTGTTGAGATTCTACTTGTTGTTGTTCATCTTTTGCTAAGTCTTCTTTCTTTACTTCTTCAGTTACAGTATTAGTTGTTTTATTTATTACTGTACCTTCTTTTTTTATTACTTGTTGTTGTTCTTCTTTTGATAAAGAATCATATTTTTCTCTATCAACTACTGTAATACCGTCTTCATCTTTACCGATTACAACGTCATTTTCTTTTTCAAGTTCTTTAGTTCTAAATCTATTATTAACTAATGAAGGTAAATCTATTTCAGATTTAATTTCATATTTATCTTTAGCTATTTCTAGAATTGCCATTATTTTAGCTTCTTTACTAGAATTAGCTGCTAATGCACCTTCATAATCTTCTACTAATTGATTTGCTTTACTACTAGCTCCTTTAATTTCTTCTAATAAATCAGCATCAAGTGTTGTATCACTAGCAATAACTTTATTAGCTAAACTGTTAGAGCCTATTTTCTTTAATCCTTCTACAAGGTTTTCTTTAGCATTAGCTGAAATAATAGTCGTAGCAATTTGCTGTTTCATACGTAATGCTTCAACTTTGTCCCTAGTTTCAGCAGTTACTGCAGCGCATAAACTCTTGTTATTGATTTCATCAATTACATCTAAATCTATTTCTTCATTAATTCCGTTAAGTAGTTCGCTAGTAGTTATTGTGTTTAGTGACATACCAACTTTAGCAGCAGCTTCTTGATATTTAGCAATTTCTGCTTCACTAACGTTATTAATTTTTAAGAATTCTTCTACATTTCTATTAGCTAGTTCAAAACCAAATCCTGCTGAAGTTGCAAACCATGCAACACCATTATTATTGATTTTAGCATATTCGCCAGTAGAACCACCATAAACATAATCATAATATAATCCTTTAATTACTTCGTCTGATAGGTCTGTACTTGGATTATTATTGAAATTAATTACAGCATTTTCATGTTCTTCAAAGAATTGACGAGCATTTTCATCATTAATTAATGCAGATAAGCCACTAGCTTTTGTTGCATTCATATAGTATGTAGATAATTTTGAATAAGCGCTTCTAGCTAAATCCATTATGTTATTAGTGTCAAATTCAAGTGTTCCAAAAATACTGTATAATTCTTCAGAAGTATAATCATTTAAAATTATATTTAATGCAACCGCTTCATCTACTGAAATATGTAGTGTTGAAGTATCTTCTGCTAATTTAAATGTACCATCTTCTGTTGTTCTTTTGTTAAATTCTTCTACTGCTTTAAATGTTGGTTCAAAGAATGCTTTTTGTTCAGCAGTCATATTTTTATAAAGATCGTCTAAATCTTGGTTATTTTTTTCGTCTACTACTTGTTCTTTGCTGCAACTATGAGCAAGGCTTAAAACTCCAAATATTGCTCCTGCCGTTAAAATACCTGCTCCAACCCTTTTGGCAATATGATGATCTGCTTTTATTTCATCTTCATCATACTCATCTTCATCATCTAAATCATCCGGAGTTGGTGTTCTAGAAGTTTTTTCTTCATTATCATACTCATCTTCGTCTACATCACCAAAATCATTTGGAATTGGTTCTCTTTTTTCGCTATTATTTGTATATTCGTCATCATCATCCATAGCATTTGGATCATCAAGAGGAGTAACAACTTCCTCTTGATTATTACCATTTAAGAATGCTGTAGCGTTTTGATAATCGTTAGCATTTAATCTTTTAAATACTCCTTTATCTTCTGCTTCAGCTACTGATGATACCCCATTAGCTTGGAAGAATTCTCCTAGAAAAACTCCATCTGTTTCTTGGTTGTATTTTCTATCTTCAATTCTTCCATCGGTATGAGTAATGTAAATTCTATCAAATGATGGTCTTCCTTGTTCATCATATGTATAAGTAACTAATACTCTTTTATTATCATTCATATCATTCACCCCTTTTAACCAGCTAACCTATAGTTACCAGTCATTTTATACCCTTGTGTTAATAATACAGGATCGTTATATGAGCTCCACTTAATATCAGTATAAGCACTGTGAATTAAAGTACGATATTTAATTCTGTATTTATAAGTTTCTACTAATGTTCTAACTTTTTCATAACCAACTATATTTGAGAAAGTATTAAATACTTTTATAGGTGTTTCTTCATATGATGTACATTTAACTGATACACCATTATTTGTAGTTATTGTATCTGTAGCTGTTACAGTTGATACTGTTCTTGTATATTTTTGCCATACTGTATATGGTGTTGTTGTACAAGAATCACCACATCTATCCCAGTCCATACCAACGAATACATATTTAACTGATAATGTATCAGTAGGTGCTCCTGATAATGAAACTAATCCTTGATATTTCCAATCGTCAGTTACTTTAATTGCATAAGTTGTTGATGTGTTAGTTTTACTTCTATAGTATGTATATCCAGCACATGTCTTAGTAGATACACTTGTTGTTTCTACTAATTGATTAGCAAATATAGCATTACCTGGAGTTTCTTTATAAATTGACGTCTTTCCTAAATCTTCAGTATAAGATAATCCATCATCAGATAATCCCCATTTAGGTTTATTATTTGGATTATATTCTTTTGTAGTCCAATCTCCCCAATTGCTATATGAAGCTTCGATCTTTTTACTATATTCATACTCATAAGTTTTAGCTACTTTAGTAATTGTAATGCTACATGTATTTGTATTTCCGGCATTATCTTTTACATATCCTTTAATTGTATGAGTTCCATTGTCAGTAACAGTTAATTTAGTTGAACCATTATAGCTTAATGTATTGTTAGCAGTCATTCCGAATGCATTCATTCCACTAGTTACATCATATTTTTCACTAAATCCGATTACCACATTGCTTGTATAGTTACCACTGCTATTTTTAGTACCACTTGTTACTGTTAAGTTACAAACTGGTTTAGTTGCATCACGTTTTACTGTAACACTACATGTAGCTGTGTTGCCATTTGAATCTTTTACATATCCATTAACAACATAATTACCATCTTTATCTATTGTATAACTACCATTATTACCATATGTAGCTGAAGTTCCTATACCAAATGCTGTAATTGTAGCTCCATTAGTTGTAGATTTATTCTTAAATCCAATTACTACATTGCTAGTATACCAACCGTTATTTCCAACTACTCCACTAGTTACCTGTAAGTTACATGATGGGACAGAACCTTTATCAGTTGCATTTCTTTCTACTGTAATGCTACATGTTTTTGTACGTCCTGCTGCATCTTTTACATAACCATATACTGTAGTTTTACCATTTTTATTTACTGTATAACGATCTTTACTGTTGAATACTGCTTTGGATGAAGTATTCATACCAAATGCTGCTACTCCACTAGTTGCATCAGTTTTACTCTTAAATCCAACTACTACATCAGTGATATATGTACCATTAGATGATACGCTACCACTTAACACAGATAATTCACATCTTGGTTCATTTGTATCTTTTTTTACATCTATACTACAAACAGCTGTCTTTCCATTTGAGTCTTTTACATATCCATATACTTTAGTAACACCATCTTTAGTTACTGTATAAGAATTCTTACCATCATAGTTATTGCTTAAGCCAATTCCATATTTAGTGATTTTGGCTCCGCCTGTTGTACTCTTACTCTTAAATTTAACAGTTACATCACCCAAGTACCAACCGTTTTCTCCTAATTTACCAGAAGAAATCATTAAAGTACAAGAAGGGCCTGTTACAATTGTAGTCTTATCTTCATCATCTTTCTTTCGTTCACAAATTGTTCCTGAACAATAATCATAACATCCTAAGTGAACTACTATTTCATCTTCTTGACCTTTACATTTTAAGTGAACTGTCATTAAGTACTCTGTTTCTTTCTTTTCTAGAGTTACATATGACTTAGTTACATCACATGATTCACCATTCTTATCAGTAAAAGGTAAAAGCAATTTCATATCTAACATTTCTTTTAATGTTAAAGTTACTTTGTCTCCTACATTTTTTGGCAATCTTTCAGTTGTGAAATAACTGATAGCTGCATCTTTCATAGTTTGAACATTTGCATTAAAGATTGTATTATTTAACCCTTTTAAATTAGGTATTGGTAAGAACCATATTAAAAGTAGTACAAATACAATTATTAATACTAATTTGATTAGGAAATCTCTAAGTGGAAATCCTTTTTTTTCTTCATATTCGGTATACATTAATATCCCCCCTCTAAGTTATGCTGCATATTGTAGCATATTTCGTCATTATTGTCAACTTTAGCACCCAATCTTACTAAGGTACATCCCGGATTAAACATATCTAATCCGAACTCCGCCACTAGCTTATTGTTCTTTAGCACTTTATGCACTTCCTTTTTTAATATTCCTTCTCCAATTCCATGGATTATTACTAGTTCAAGTTGCCCTAGTTTGTAATTATATTCTAAAAACTCTTCTACTAATATTCTAGCCATATCTCTAGTCTCACCGTGTAAGTCTAATCTTGGAAGGCTATCTCTGTTTACTACATTCATCGTATTTTCTTCTTACCTCATCTAATGTAGGTATAGATATTTGCCCACCCATTTTAGTTACTGATAAGGCTCCAGATATATTAGAATATTTTAAAGTTTTTATCATATCAAAATTATTAGCTATCGCATATGTAAATGCACCATGGAAAATATCACCAGCACCAGTTGTGTCTTTTGCTTTGGTTTTTAATGTTGGTACTAGTTTATATCCATTATCATAAACGAAACATCCTTTATCTTCCAATGTAATAACAATATTATTTTTAAAGTCTTTCTTTAAAATATTATATATTACTACTAGAGAAGTTAAATCATTATAATCAACATTTCGTCTTGTGTAATCCTCTGCAAAATCTTTTGAACATACTATATAGTTGACTTTTTTAGCAAGTTCTACAGTTGCTTCTTTTAGTGAACCTGCATCAATTATTTTTATTGCACTAGGATTAGCTTCTATTATCTTATTAGAAAACTCTCTTTCATATCCATCTAATAAAATTATATCAAAACTTTCTGTTACATTTTTTGGTTCTAATATCAATTCTTTTGGTCTATTGGTAATTATTGTTCTACTACCAATAGTTGTATTTGCTATTATGTAACTAGAAGTTGTTTGATAAGCTTTATTAAGTTCTAGATACTTGGTATTAACTCCTATTTCATCTAATTCACTTTTTATCTTATTGCCATAGTAGTCATCTCCAACAACGCCAGCAAAATAAGTATCGACACCCCACTTTGCCAACAAATAAGCACAATTACAAGCACTACCCCCACTACACTCGATCTTATCTTGTGATCTCATCTTTTTATTCTCAATTGGAAAGTGATCTACAGGCAATGTTATGTCATAAGCAGCTTGACCTATGCATATTGCTTTCATACCATATCACCTTATTTTTATTATAACAAAAGACGAATAAAGTTCAAAGTCTTTTTTTGAATTTATTCGCCTTTTTTATTTCTTTTTTACTTCTTCAGACAAGTTCCATACATTCTTATTATTTTGGCCTGTAGTTTTAACATCTTTTTTCAAAGTAATAAGCATTCTTACACCATATGTTCCAACATGATCAACTGCAACTGTTCCACCTTCTGTAACGTACCACATATAATATGTTTCACTCTTAGATGCAAGCCAATATGGATTACCAATATTAATTAAATCGTTTCTTATTCTTTTATAACTAGAGTCATCATTATTAAACTTATCTATATCGTCTTTTGATAAAACCTTAGCTTCAGTTGCAAATTTTCCATCTAAGAAATAATCATAATTCACGTCTTCAATAGATGCGGTTAGTATTGATAGACTTTTATCGTTTGTATTAGCTCCATATCCATGATAATAACACATTGATATTCCAGATTGAATTAGAGTAACTACTCCATCCTCGTTACTAAATACTCGCCACCCATAGTTTTTATTTTCATTGTTATTACAAGTAACACCATCGTTTCTAGAATCACCTTTTTTATATCCACCAAAAGTAAATTCAGCACTTCTATTAGGTATTTCCTTATCTTCACTCCATTTACCAGCATCATATGATACATAGTCCCCAACCTTAACCATATCAGATAAAAGATAATATTTGGGACCCAAATCAATTTTAAATGAAATTACTCCTACGCCAATAAGTGCTAATACTATTCCTAGAATTATAAATATAATTGATATTATTATAATGACACTACTTTTAATTTTTCTTTTTTTCTTTGGTGCTTTTTCTTTCTCGGTAGTTTTTTTCTTCTTTTTTTCTTTATCTTTTTTCATAACACAACCTCACTACTATACTCTTAAATTCTATCATTTATACTAAAATAGTTCAAGAAAAAAAGTGCTTTAGCACTTTCTAATTAGTTTTAATAGTATATGGATTAGTTTTAGTACCATCACCACTTGTTATGCGTACATTTAATTTTAAATTGATTACTGGTCTTATGCCAAATTCATTATTAACATTCCGAGTGTACTCATATTGTCCTCCAAAGCCACCAACATACGCAGTGATGGCCGCACCTCCAGCTCCATAAGGGGTCATTGTCCAATAATCATTACCATTTCCAGAATATAAATAATAATTATTATTGCCGCTCCTAGTAGTTCCTGCATATATCAATTCATCTGTTGTTATTAACCCTATCGGATATGTTAATGATTTATTTCCTTTATTACTAGTTGTTGTTGTATATAAATCATTAGTTTGTGGACAATTAAACTGAGGTCCATTTGCTTGCTTAGTATCAAGATTATAAAAAGTTAAATTTTGCGCATATCCTAGTCCCTTTGAAATACTCCTATCGCCACAAAATCCAGAGTCAGATATTAATGATGAATAATTAATTAGATTATTTTTATACCATTCATCAAGTTCAGTCTTTATGGTACTTGAGTTTGTATTCTTATGAGTTTCCTCATATGTTGATGCTCCAGATGTACCATACATGTACCCTACATGAGCATTATCACTATTCGCTGCATTAAAAGCACTTTTTCCTATCGAGTCTTGGGTAATTAACCTTACACTTCCATCTTCATTTATTCTTATTATTCTCCAGGTGAATCCTGCGAATGTTACATAGTTATTTTCTACTGTACCTCTAAAGTAATAAGTAATCCCATTATTTTCGGTATTTGTACTCGTATAATATAATCCTTTCCCATTCGTATCACTACTTGGTTGTGAAAAATCTATACTTGTATCTGGTTGTGGTACATTATATTGTAGAATTTTCGTTAGTAAATCTGGTCCTTCTATTGTAACATCTTCGCTAGTAATAGTTTGTCCTACATCTTGAACATAATTTATATCTACTGTTAATTTATTAT
>OIYG01001775.1_pt1 | contig 15364 bp, 9 predicted proteins | sample 1587861 | NCBI WGS metagenome assembly OIYG01 (sample SAMN03283272) | human gut metagenome | biome: human-associated habitat; material: feces | host: Homo sapiens | place: Peru | collected 2012 | reverse complement strand
AACGCTTAAGCTTAATCGAACCCCCAGACAATCTGGGGGTTTTCACATACAAAAAGTAGCAGTTAAATTATTACTGCTACTCACATTAGTTAAAGTTTGAATTATAAAATTTCTTTATACTTTTTTAGATTTTATATATATTGGTACCATAACTGCTGCACTTACTACTATACACCCTAATATAATTAAAAGCATTTTATTTATACTTATTGTATTACCACTACTATTTGGCACTTGTTCAACACTTTCAACAATTTGAATATCAAACGTTGTCACTTTTTCCCCGTATGTAATACTTAAAGTGTTAGTGCCCAATACACTACTATCAAAACCAACAACTTTTATATTTTCATTATTCATGCTTATTGTGTCAGTTGTTCCATCGCTATATGTTACTTTCAATATACCACCAGTTAAATCTAATTCTTCATTTTGAGCATATATAGTTTTTATAGGAAGAGTATCTATATCAATTTTAGTGATATCTTTTGATGTTATTTTTACATCAAAATCACAGACCTTATTCTTATACTCTACTTTAACAGAGTTTGTGCCAATTTTGGTATTATCAAAACCAGTTATTTTCACATTTTTGTCATCCAAACTTATTTTATAAACTGTTTTATCACTGTACTCTATCGTCAATATTCCCCCTGTCAAATCTAGTTTCTCGTAATTTTGAATATATGTAGTTTTAGTTGGTGGTACTGTAACAGCTATATTAACTATGTTTAGTTTATCTGTAACAGTATCTTGTGGATTATTAAATGTTCTGTGACACAAGGCGAAATTCTTATCTATGTACTCTTGCGAAGAAGTATTACTTGGCCATTCGTGTAAATTATCTGTTTTAGTGTTTTTCATATAATATAAAATCCATACAGACTTTTTATAATCAGAAGTAGTTGGATCATTATTATCATCATCTAACCATAATGAATCTATTCCATACCATGAGCCATCAACCCTTACCATGTTCCATGCATGGGAACCAGGTGCACCTTTTTCAGAAAATAGTGCATATCCCTCTACATAATATACTTCTACTCCTACCAGCTTCAATAAGGTATATTCCAAAGTAGAGTAATAATGACATACACCATATCCATAATTTACGCATAAATCTAAAGTAGTTGCTTTACCTTCTTGATCGCTCATGTTGATATTATTTAACATGTTTGCATCAGATTTCATATTTTTAAGCACATATTCCGTTACCTTTTCAATTTTTTCACGTTCTGTTGTATTCTCTGTGAATCCGAATGACTTAACTATCGTTTGTATCTTAGTTTTAATACTTGTGTCAAATTCAGGATAAATTATATTATTTGTATTAAAAAATCTAACCAATTCGTTATCTATATTTGTTTCAGTAAAACCATCAAATGAAATCCAATTTAAATAAGGCATACTATACAAAACTCCTAAATTGCTTACACCTAATGGCAAAGTTACACCTTTTAAATTTGGCAATTCTTTTAAAAAGCTTATATCACTTACAAATGTTCCATTTAAATTAAGTTCCTGTAAATTAGTCATTTTTTTCATATAATTGGTGTCAGAATTTTGCAAATTACAGCAATCCAGTCCTAGCACTTTAATATTTTTTATACGGCTAAAGAACTTTTCATAATCTTCTATTTTTTGTCCCTTTAACATTAAACTTTCTAATCTTGTTAGTCTACCAAAATCTATATCATAAAATCCATCCACTGCATCTGTTGACAAGATTTTAAGGCTTTTTAAATTACTCAAATTTGAAAAATTATATACCTTGTTTTCAGACAAATACAATTCAGTAATGTTGGAATTATCAACTCCTGCAAAATCTACACTTCCCCATTGAATACTCACAGAAACTTCTTTTTTTGAGGATAGGTTATTAAAAAATGTTTTATCTAAGCTTAAACCATTAACACATATATAAATGCGTTCCAAATTAGGACACAGTTTTATTAATTCAAGTTTTTCTAATATTTTTATACCGTCAGCGTATTCATAACTAACTGCACTTACTTCGCGTACCTTATTTAACGCTTCTGTATTAGACTTAATTTCATCTAATTTATTTAAGTCAATACTAGAATAATCAATATTATTTTTATATGTAATCGCTAAAACACTATTTTTTATAACTATAACGCTTCCAATTATAACTAAAATAAATGTTATAGCCATTAACACGTTAAAGCTTTTTTCCCTCATGTAAGCCTCCCTTTTCCTATAAGTTTACTTCTAATTCATAGATTATCATATTAAAAATTTTTTTACAATATCTTTGTGATACGTTTTTTTATATTTCACTAGCTTTTGTGTGCTTTTTGTGGTATAAATTTAATATTATTAAATAAGGAGGAATTTACTTGATTAAAAACATTCAAGGAATGAACATAAATTACGAAATATATGGAGAAGGATTTCCTATTTTAGTATTACATGGTTGGGGTGGTTGTATAAATAGTATGCTTCCAATTATTAACGGACTAAAAACAAATTATAAACTAATAGTAATAGATTTTATTGGTCATGGTAAAAGTGACTTTCCATTATCTCCTATGGGCGTACCTGAATATACATCAGTTGTTAAAGACTTTATAGATGAGCTAGGAATAAGTAAACTTTATCTAATTGGACACTCTTTCGGTGGTAGGGTTTCAATTATGTTATCTTCTCTTTATCCTAATCTTGTAAAGAAAATGATACTAGTAGATAGTGGCGGAATTAAACCTAAAAAGACATTTAAACAGATATGTAAAGTTTATTCATATAAATTTGTGAAAAATTTCTTAAAAATTGTAATGTTTAATTCAAAACGCTACCAAGATATTATGGTGCGATATAGAAAAAAAGCGGGCTCTTCAGACTACAATGCTTTGCCAGAAAACATGAAAGCAACTTTTGTAAAAGTTGTAAACCAAGACTTAAGACAATATTTGAAAAATATAAGTACACCTACTTTAGTTGTATGGGGAGAGTGTGACCAAGATACACCATTATACATGGGTAAAATTATTGCAAATGGCATAAAAGACTCTGGTCTTGTTGTATTAAAAGGAGCTGGACATTTTTCGTATATAGATAATTCAGTAGAATTTAATTTAATAGCTTTAAACTTTTTAGGAGGAAATTGATATGATAGAAACTATTGGTATTTGCCTAATCGCACTAGGTATATATATTGCCTATCTTATAAAAGACACCCATATGTTTCAACTTGAAGAATATGAAACAAAAAACTTATTTCACTGGGCTTTAAGAAATAAAAACTATTTTTTGATGTATTTAGCTCTAACTATAGTAACTTGTCTTTTTATTTATACAACAGATAATAAGATAATTAAATGGATTACCGTTTTAGTACTTGTTGCAGCTTATATATGTTCAATATATGACCGTTCAAAGAAGCCAGAAAAAATAGCACTAAAATATACAAGCAGAGTTAAACGTATAATGGTAACTTGCATAATTTTATTTTTAGCAGAACTTTCACTAAGTTTTGTTATACCAAAATTTAACTTTGTAATATTGGCTGCTTTAGGAATTATATCACCAATAAACTTAATAATTGCTAACGTTTTACTTAAACCAGTTCAAAAAATGATAAATCAACACTATATAAATGATGCCAAAAGAATATTAAAACAAAGAACAGATTTAAAAATAATTGGAATAACTGGAAGCTATGGTAAAACTAGTAGTAAATTTATACTTCAGACAATACTTTCTGAAAAATACAATACTTGTGCAACTCCAAATAGCTTCAATACTCCACTTGGAAATGTAAGAACCATTCGTGAAAATTTGAAAAAAGAACATCAAGTTTTCATATCTGAAATGGGCGCAAGATGTGTAGGTGAAATTAAAGAAGTTTGTGATATAGTTCATCCTGGATATGGTATAATAACATCAATTGGGAAACAACATTTAGAAACATTTAAGTCATTAGATAATATAATTAAAACAAAATACGAACTAATAGACAGTCTGCCAGATACCGGAGTTGCATTCTTCCCTGCAGATAACGAATATACTTTGGAATTATATAAAAAAGAAAAGCGTAAAAAGTATTTATACGGCTTAGAAAATGATAAACTAGATTTAGATATGTATATAAAAGATATTAAACTTAGTGAACGTGGTTGCACATTTACACTATGTACTAAAAATGATTCAGTTGAATGTACTACTAAGCTCCTTGGTGAACACAATGCACTAAATATATTAGGATGTGCCGCTATAGCTTATGAATTGGGGCTTAGCCTTGAAGAAATAAAAAACGGAATATCTAAAATTGAGCCTATACCTCACAGACTAGAACTCATGGTAAACGCCAACGGATCAACTGTTTTAGATGACTCATTTAATTCAAACCCTAATGGTACAAAAGTTGCCTTAAAAGTGTTATCTGGTTTTAGTGGTACAAAGATTATAATAACCCCAGGTATGGTAGAGCTTGGTGACGAAGAATATGCTCTAAATAAAGAATTTGGTGAAAACATAGCACGCGTTGCAGACATAGCAATACTTGTTGGTAAAAATAGAACCAAAGCAATTCAAGAGGGGCTAAAATCTGCTGGTTTTAATGAAAAGAATATGTATGTAGTAGGTACTCTAAATGAAGCCACTACCGCTCTTGGTACAGTTATTAAGCCAGGTGATACAGTACTATTTGAAAATGACTTACCAGACAATTATAATGAATAATGAAAAGAGGAATTTAATATGGAAAAGAAAAATGTAGCCGTTATATTCGGTGGTAGAACTACAGAACACGATGTTGCTGTTATTACAGGTGTTCAATTTATGGAAAATATGAACAAGGAAAAATACAGTATAATTCCTGTGTTCATTGATGGTAATGGTGTGTGGTATACAGGAGATGCACTTCTTGACATAAACTCATACAAACACTTTGAAGATGTAAAATCTAAACTTACTGAAGTTTACATCTCTCCTATTCCAAATATAAACGCACTACTTAATGCCAACCCAAAAATGTTTGGTAAAAAAGAAGTAGCAAAAATAGATGTAGCGGTTGTATCTATCCATGGAATGAATGGTGAGGACGGAACTGTTCAAGGTTTACTTGAGCTTGCAAATATACCTTATGTTTCGTCTGGTGTACTTGGTTCTGCTCTTGGAATGGATAAAATTGCAATGAAAGCTGTATTTAAAGGAAATGACTTGCCTATACTTAAATACGAATATTTCTTAAAATCTGAATGGCAAAAAAACAAAGATGAAATAATAAAACATCTTGAATCAAGCCTTAAATACCCTATGTTCGTAAAACCAGCAAATCTTGGTTCAAGTATTGGTATTAGTAAAGCAAAAGACACAGATGGTCTTATAAAAGCAATAGAGATTGCAACTGGCTACGATAAGAGAATAATCGTTGAAGAGGGTGTTGAAAATCTAGTTGAAATAAACTGCTCTGCTCTAGGTTATGACGATAACATAGAAACTTCTGTATGTGAAGAACCTACTAACTGGGAAGAGTTTTTGACATTTGAAGATAAGTATATAAGAAGTAATGCAAAGACTGGTTCATCTAAAACTGGATCTGGAAAACAAGGCATGGCTCAAATGGATAGAAAAATTCCAGCTGATTTACCAGAAGATTTAACAAAAAGAATTCAAGAATTAACTCGTCTTGCATTTAAACATCTAAATTGTAGTGGGGTTGCTCGTGTAGATTTTATAATAGATAAAAATACTATGACTCCATATATAAACGAAATAAACACAATACCTGGAAGCTTTTCATTCTACCTATGGCAATATACAGACCTTAAGTATCCAGAGCTTATAGACCGCCTAATTTTAAATGCAGAAAAAATATATAAAGAAAAAAATGAAAATGTATATAGCTTTACTTCAACTATCATGAATAATGTTGGTAAAAGTGCAAAATTAAATAAATAAAAATATATATTGTGACTTAAAGACTCTAAATCAACAGTTGGGGTGTAAATGATGAAAAATCATTTACACCCCGACTGTTGGCTTAAAGTCTACAAATTAAAGATTATCTAATTCAAGCTCTTTTCCACAGAGACAACGGGCTGATATAATTGTGCCAATAGAAGTTGGAGTAAAAATTACTGAAATTTCTCCTCCGCAACAAGACAGACTAGGTCTATCTACATGCCTGCAGCCACATTCATGAGTATTTGCCCATTTTTCTATGGTTTCATACTCTTCATCTGTCAAACAGAAATTTTTCCGTGTAAACATACACATACCCCCTAGAAAAAATATTTGCTAAGATTATTAAAAGCAATGACTACTCTCATTAAATTTTCAATATTCTATCATATTTACATAAAAAAGTAAATAATTTCAATGCCTTCTTCAACTACAAATTATCTTTAAAAAAAATCTTACATTACACACAAAGTGTATTACTGTTAGATAACTTAACAGTAATACACTTTTTATATATCTATCCTAAAAAATGTCCAAACCTTGCTCTTTCTTCATAACAAATATCTCTTAAATTTAAATCTTCTATTATCTTTTTAGGTGTGCACTCTAAATACAATTCATTATCTGGCTCAATGTTTCCCTTATCGCTTGTTATGTATATAGCTAGTGGCTCTGCCTTTCCTATTGCATAGGATAGTTGTACTTCACACCAATTTAAGTCTAATCTTTTTAAATACATTTTAGCAATTTCACGTGCTTTGTACGCACCAGCTCTATCTACTTTTGTAGGATCTTTGCCGCTAAAAGCTCCTCCTCCAACATTTGCAAAAGACTGGTAACTATCTACTACTATCTTTCTTCCAGTAAGTCCAGCATCTGCTTCAAATCCGCCTATTAAAAATTTTCCTGTTGGATTTATTAAAAATTCTTCTACATCAACGTTATATTCTCTGCATATATTTAAACACGTTTCTTTTATCCAGCTATCACTATATTCTCTTTTTTCCTCACAATTATTATATGATACTGTAAATGTCTTAATTTTTTTAAGTTTCATATCATTATCATAAAAACCTGTAATTTGAGCTTTGCCATCTGGAAAAAATACGGTTGGCTCACTGTGTACTTTTTTATCATATGCTATACTTAGTTTTTGTAATATAACCATAGCAGTTGGAAGAAGCTCTTTTGTATCATTACAAGCAAATCCAAACATCATACCTTGGTCTCCTGCTCCCATGACACACTCATTTGTACCAAGCGCTATATCTGCACTTTGAATTCCTATGTTATCTATTACCTCATAATTTAAATTATATCCAATATCTTTTAGCACTCTATTTACAACAGACGCAACATCAACTTTAGCATTTGATGTAACCTCTCCTGTAACAAATATCTTTCCTTTTCCTCCTACAGTTTCTATTCCGCACCTACTCATTTTATCTTGACTTAAATATTCATCAAGTAATGCATCACTTATTTGGTCACACACCTTATCTGGATGACCTCTAAATACAATTTCATTACTATATAATTTCATATACCCTCTCTCCTACCTTTCCATAAAAAAACACCCAAGATAACCAATCTTGAGTGTTCAGTTATCTTATCTACCTAGCATTACCACCTAACTTAATAGGTTGGTGTGATATCTCTGGGCTAGTCCCTCCATCACTCTATATAAGAATACTTATTAATTTTGGTGCACCATCAGGGACTCGAACCCTGGACCAATAGATTAAGAGTCTACTGCTCTACCAACTGAGCTAATGGTACACGTACTTCGTACAGGTAATATTATAGCAAATATGTATCTATTTGTAAACATTTTTGTAAAAATTTTTATCTTTTATACTCAGATATGCTAAATATCCATGTTATATGTCAATTATTTGTATGAACTTGACATAATACAAACCTGGTTATATAATATATTAGTATTTTTAAGCTTTAATTATTAAATAATTATTTGATATGAAAGGAACCTAATATGAGAAACTTAAAGACAAGTAAAACATTATCTGGTCAAAAAATCAGAGATACTAGAGTAGCAAGAGGTTTAAAATTAGAAGACCTAGCTAAGCTTGCTAGTATCTCTGAAGCTCACCTCTTAACTTTGGAATGGGGTTATTGTCAATATTCAAATGCCCCACGCATAATTAACAACATAGATACTTTATCTCGTATTTGTAATGTCTTAAATATCCCTCTTTACGACATTTTTGAGCTCGTCATTAAAGACTTTGAAGCGGCTGGGTTGCTGTATCATGAAACTCCTACTAGAACTAAAAATTTTTCAAAGAGCTATAAAGATTTTTCGCTTCTGCATTGCAAGTACAGAGCCTCCTTAAAAATAAGACAAGCTCGGTTAGAAAAAGGACTGGATTTACAAGAAGCTTCAGAACTTCTCCATATAAACAAGTTTTATTTTACAAAGCTTGAATTAGGAGATTACGGAGCTATAACAACTATATCATTCATAATTAATGTATGCTATCTTCTTGACATTCCATACAGTGAACTAATTTCTTTGATCTTCCAAGATCTAAAACATGGTAAATTAGTGCACAACAAATGGGAATCAAATTTATCTAAATTGTTACTCAATGCCAAAGATGATTACACTGTAATATCATTTTCTCCATCTTACCAAAAGAAACTTGAAAACGGTCAAATTGAAGTAGATTCGCTTACCAAGCTGTGTCAAATTGCAAAAGAACACAGAATTCCAGTGATAGACGTATTTGACGCAGTAGCTGCAGATTTGGGATATACTTCTTCTGATGTTCGTGTAATCCTAGCCGATAGTGAAGTTACATATAACTGTAACTTAATGTTTGGAAAACTTATACGCTCAGCAAGATTAAACAAAAAGATGTACTCATCTGTAGCAGCAAAAGAATTAGGTATTGGTTATAGGAATTATCTAGCGCTTGAATATGGTAAAAGAGGTGGAAAATTATTTATACCAAATAACGTTGTTTCTATTATAAAATTATGTTCTCTGTTTGATATACCATATATGCAAGCCCTAATTGCGATTTATCAAGATGCACAATACATATCGGCTACTGAAAAAGCGACTTCAAATTGAAGTCGCTTTTTATTTTTAATTATTTCAATGGTATAGATATAACAAATGTAGTTCCCTTTCCTGTCTCCGTTTCAAATGTTATATCTCCACCAAATGCTCCTTTTATTACAGAATATGCTAGATATAACCCAAATCCTGTACCAGACACACCCTTAGTAGTAAGAATGTTTTTAAATATATATGGTCTCACTCTTTCAGGGATTCCAGACGCATGATCTATTACAGATATTACTGCATTATTTTTCTGTTTTCTCAATATTACCTCCACTTTTCCGCCTTTACCATCATATGCTTGTATGGCATTTGTAATAATATTTGTTATTACTTGAGATAATTTTGTTGGATTTCCATTTATATGTATATCCTCTTCTACACTAATATCTAAAGTTACATTATTCTTTTTAAGTTCATTATTTAATATAAGCTTAATATCTTTCAAAATATTAGTAATACTAATATCCGTCACACTGTCACTACCTATATTTCTTATTTGATTTCTTAGGCTATTAACCAATGCAATTATTTTATCTGCACAACTATCCATGCTATTTAAAAGCATAGTTTCATCTTCACTTCTTGACATAGGCTTTAGTATTGTTATTCCACTTTTAATCGCAGATATTGGTGTATTTATATCGTGCGCTACTCCCCCTGCAAGTTCACCTAGTATTACAAGATTTTCATTTTTCGTCATTATTTCAATATCTTTTTTCTCTTGAGTTACATCTCGTATAAGAAGAAGTATTGCAACATATTCGTTTCCTCTTTTAGCCTTAATAGGCTGTATGTCTGTGTCAAAATATCTGTCATATCCATCTACTACTATATGATACTCTTTGTTTATTGCTTTTTTGCTTTCAAAGGCAGTTTGTATATCGTCTTTTATGTCACTCAATTTACCTACTGCTTTTTGACTTAATACATCATAAAAATTTATGTTTTGTTTTAATTCTACTATTGGTTTAAATTTGCTTTCACAAGTCTTATTCAAATCCACTATTGTTCCATCTTCACTTAGTACAATAAATGAGTCCGTCATATTGTCTATTATTGTTTTTGTCGCAACTGGTACAACGTTTAAAGCTTTAAATTTAAATATTGCTATATAATATAATAGCACCGTTATTGCAAAAAGAATTGCTTGCAAATATATAGTAGTGTTGAATATTCCCATTATTCCAACAAAATTGCCCATAAGTGGAATAAGTATTCCCAATATAACAAGTATACTTTGAACTGTGATCATGCCAGACTTATTCATTGAACTTTTTACTATATTTATAACAGACAAACTATACAACGTATATGCCCAAATTGAAAATACTACTAGAAAAGGTCCAAACACCGTTTCTCTAAAATATATTGAATATTCTCTGTAAAATAAATGATGAAAATCATTTGTCCAAAGAATCAAAAGCAAAGCAGTTGCAAACCAATACAGCCAATTGTACCTTTTAAGATTGACGTTATTATTTTCAAATCTTTTAGAGATTACAAAAAATCTTATTGGTAAATACATTGCCCCAAGATACACAAAATAATCAAAGTAAATAGCATATTTTGTATCAGGAACAATATTTATATACACTATTTGAGCAATTAGCCCAAACAAATATATTAGAAATACACCACATAGTGACATAAAGCTTTCATAAAGTTTATTTTCTTTGTTACTTTTTCTCTTTTTTTCTAAATTTCCTATCATAACGCTAAACAATATGAATGAAATTATACATATTGTCAATTCTACTTTAAATATCATTATTCATTCTCCTTCAACAAATTCAAAGCAATTAAATATTTTTTAATATAATCTTTACCCAACTCAGGCCATCTAAATCCGCATAAATCAAGCACTTTCTTAGTAAAATTCTCCTTTATTTTTATAGCTGAATTGTAATCCAATTCTTTATTTGAATTCAAATCTTGAGCTATACCTTGAATTTTAGAATAATCTTTATCCATAAATTCAGTTAAAACTTTGGTCATTTTATCTTTAGAAATAATTTCAAGATTTATATTAAGTTCTTTAAATATTTGATTTAGCCTACTCATTTTTATGTGATTATCGTTAAACAAATGAAATGTATTATAGTCACAATCTAAATTAGATAGTTTAACTATTGCTTCTGCAGCACAGTCAATTGGTGTAAATTCCACATCAAAATCTAATAGATTCTCTGGCATCAATTTTAAATCTATTATTGTTTTCAATCTTTGAGCAAAAGCATTTTCTTCAACATTAGGTTGAAATTTTCCATCATTCAACCTTCCCGTCAAATTTCCCATTCTTATTACTTTGGCCTTTAAGCCTTTTGAAATTATCCTATCATATACTTCTTTTTCACCTAAAAATTTTGAATAGGCATAAACATTATCTAAGTCTTGTCCTATATATATTTTGTTCTCATTAAATATTGTACCTGGCTTGATAGCTGTCTGCTGTACTTGTCCATTTTCCAATATATTTCCCGATACACTTAAAGTGGATATCTGTATAAACTCTTTATTATACTTAGACGCAATGTCCGCAAGATATGCAACTGACTCAGTATTTATTTTTTCAAATAATTCAAGCGATCCAAAATGTTTTACATATGCAGCCGAATTAATAATTATATCTATATCCGAAATAACTTTTACATTTTCATTTTCAAATATATTTTTATCTAATATGTCCCCCTCTATTACAACTACATTTTCTTTAATCCTGTCAACATATTCTTCTCCAAAGAAATATGCGAGGCGTTGTTTCAATCTCTCGTTTCCACTTAAATTACCTTTTGCCCTTACTATACAATATACCTTAGCCTGTGAATTGCTTTCAATATATTTATTTAATATATGTGCTCCTAAAAATCCTGTAGCCCCAGTAAGTAGAATATTTTTGCTTTCATTCTTCATTACTAATTCTTTTTTAATTACATTTTTTTCAAGTAGTTTATCTATCATACTAAAATCCATATTCTTTAAATTTTCAGATATAGATCTGGCTTTATAGTTTTTAGATATCATATCACCCAATTCCTTTATTGAAGGATATTTATACACATCTTGGAATGTAATTTGAATATCGTTTTTAGAAAGCTTAGATATTACTTTTATTACTGAAACAGAATCTCCGCCTATTTCAAAAAAGCTATCATCTTTTCCTATAATTTCTATTCCAGTTACCTCTTTAAAAACTTCATATATTATTTTATATATGCCTGTATACTCAATACTACTATTTCCTTCATTAATGTGTACTGTGTTTTCAATGTCTGGTAAATTTTTTCTATCTATCTTTCCATTCTGATTTATTGGAATTTTGTCAAGTTGTAACATTGATGAAGGTATCATATAAAAAGGCAATTTGGTTTTTAAATAATCAGTAAATTCCATATTATCTTCTTTAACATCACTTGTGTAATATGCAATTATCCTTTTATCTCCGTTTTTCTCTTTCACAATAGCTACTGCATCCCTAACCTTATTAAATGACTGCATACTAACTTTTATCTCGTCTAATTCAATTCTATAGCCTCTAATTTTTATTTGATTATCCCTTCTACCTATAAAATCAATTTTGCCATTGTCTATCATCTGCACAATATCGCCTGTTTTATATAATCTATCTATTATAAATTTATTGTCTATTGTGTTCTTTATAAACTTTTCATGAGTTAGTTCTGGCTTATTAATATAACCAATTCCAACACTTTCCCCACCTATTACATATTCCCCTTGAACATACAAAGGAAGTAAACGATCTTTTTTATCCATTACATAACCCGTTGTATTTGAAATTGGCCTACCTAATGGAACCCTCATATACATTTTATCATATATGTTATACGTATTAGTGAACGCCACACATTCAGTTGGTCCATAACAATTTGTAATAAGAAGTGATGGGCAAGCTTCTTTTAACATATTTACATGCTTTATAGAAATAACATCTCCACCTGTAAATATCCTTCTTAAACATTTAAACATTTTGGCATCGGCTTCTATCATTTGATTAAATAAGGCTGATGTTATCCACAATATCGTTATCATATTATCTTGCAAATTTTTCTTTAATACACTTGGCGTAACTAAATCTGATTTTTTTATTAAATATAATGTTGCTCCATTTAACAGAGCTCCCCATATTTCAAAAAGAGAAACATCAAAAGAAGTCGAGGCTGCTTGAAGTATCCTATCTGAGCTTTGAAATGTTATATAATCTGGATTTTTAACAAGTTTTGTTATATTTCTATCAGCTAAAAGTGCACCTTTGGGTTCCCCTGTTGTACCAGATGTATATAATACACAATTTGCGTCATCTGGTGTTTTTTTGCATGTGACATTTTCCCTTTTTACTCCCCAAACCTCACTTACTTTGATCTGTTTAAGATTTATGTTTTCTTCATCTTCATCTGTTAAAGCAATATTGGCTCCAGCATTTATTAACATAAATTCTTTTCTAGCGTTATTGTAATTTTTTTCAACAGGTACATAAAATGCTCCTGTTTTTAATGTTGCAAGAATTGCAATAATAAGATCAAATGATTTATCTATAATGATTCCGACTGCATCATGTGGCCTTACTCCATTTTCTTTCAGCACTTGTGCTACAAAATTTGCTCTTTCATTAAGCTTTTGGTATGTAAGACTAGAGTTTTCGAATACCACAGCTATAGCCTCAGGATTATTTTTCGCTTGTTCTTCAAATAACTCAACCACTGTTTTATTTCTTGGATAGTCACGAACTGTATCATTATATTCATATAATATTCTATGCATTTCTTCATCAGACATAATTTTAATGTCTCTAATAGTAGCATTATTTTCAATTCCATCTTTTATTATTGTAATAATTCTATCTGCTAAAAATTTGATTTCATCTTCTTTAAATAGTTCAGTTTGGTAATCAAAATGAACCTGAAACGTTCCAGTTTCATCCATATCCATTATATGTATTTCTAACTCATTTTGAATATTTTTACTAAATACCCATTCTGTCGTATATTTTGACTTGTCATTGCTCTTGCTATCAAATCTAGCATTTTGGTACGATAACATAATTGAATATAAATTAGACTTTAGATCGTTTTTTTCTTTAAAATCTTTTAATATTAGCGAATATGGATATTTTTGATGCCTAAATTGTGTCAATGATTCCCTAGAAGAACTCTTACACATATCTGTAAAAGTAATTTTTTCGTCAATTTTAAATCTAACTGGCATTGTGCTTACAAACATGCCAAGCATCTTCTTTTCTCTAGCATTTGTTCTATTTAATACTGGTGTACCAATTACAAAATCTTCCTTTGAGGTTACTCTATGCACATATATTGCAAGTGAAGTCATAAACACTGTATATGGGGACACCCTATTAACTTTACAATAGTTTTTCAATTCTTCACATATAACATTGTCTAATGTAATAGTATATCTATTAGCTTTATTTTCTACTACTTTGTCTATATCTTTTAAGCTTACACATTCTTCTAAACCATCTAAATATTCTTGCCAAAATTCTTTGTCCTTGATAAACCTTTCAGATAAAACATATTCTTTTTCACTGTCGATAAATTCCAAATACGATGGCTTCTCGTCATCTTCTGTCATTCCTTCGATGAATTCAGATAACATATTCGCTATATTAGAATACGTCCATGCATCAGCCACCAAATGATGTAATTTTGTAAAAATATATGCCCTGTCTTTACTTATTTTAACTATGGCAAAATAGTATAGCGGTGAATTAATTATATCAAATGGTTTTTGAGTTATCTCCTGATTCAATTCTTCTTCTGTCTTCCCACATTCTGTTAAATCATAAAAATCTACTTTAAAATAATCATACTGAACTATTTTTTGGAATACATTGTCATCCTCTTTATACAATTGTAATCTTAAAGCATCATTTAATTCAACAATTTTGTTTATAGCTATTTCGCATTTTTCTCTATCAAATCCGTTATTTACATAAAACAACCCTACAATCGTATTTATTGGTGATTTCCCAAAAAATTCTTCAACCATCCAAATATTTTTTTGCGGATACGTTAAACTATATTTATTATCCATACTATATCCTCCAAACGTGCAAATATACTTATAGTGTAAGTATACCAATACTTTCTACAAAATTCAACTTATTATGCAATAAATAAAGCTAAAAAATAAAATAGAGCTTAGTTAAAGTTCTGTGTTCTACAATTTTCGACACATATTATTGGTTTGTCTTTTGTTTTAGCCCGTGATATAACAATTGCATCTTAATGTAAAATTTTTATCATTTAATTTTTATCTTTCCACTCATTTAAAAATTTTTTCACTAATTTTTTTCTTAAGATTATTTCATAT
>OIYG01001772.1_pt1 | contig 15382 bp, 9 predicted proteins | sample 1587861 | NCBI WGS metagenome assembly OIYG01 (sample SAMN03283272) | human gut metagenome | biome: human-associated habitat; material: feces | host: Homo sapiens | place: Peru | collected 2012 | reverse complement strand
AGTTTTGACACCATTGAAGCTTCAAAGGTGGTTGAGGCAAACCAGAAACTCTACATCAACCGACAGGAAGGATTCATCGGTACCGGCCTTAAGAAGGACGAGTTTGTGTGCAACTGCTCCGACATCGACGACATCATTGTGTTCTTCAAGGACGGCAAGTTTAAGGTCGTTAAGGTGGCCGACAAGATTTTCGTGGGCAAGAACGTGCTGTGGCTACAGGTCTACAACAAGAACGACAGGCGCACGACCTATAACGTGGTCTACCGCGACGGACAGAACGGACCCCACTATATCAAGCGCTTCAACGTGCCTACGGTGACGCGCGATCGCGAGTATGACATCACCCGTGGCGAGAAGGGATCACGCATAATGTATTTCACCGCCAACCCCAACGGCGAGGCAGAGATAATAAAGGTCATCCTTGAGGCTAACCCGCGCCTCAGAAAGGTCATCATAGAGAAAGACTTCTCGCTCGTGCCTATCAAGGGACGTGGTGCCAAGGGACAGCTCGTAACAAGAAACCCCGTTCATCGCATAGGACTGAAGAGCCACGGCCACTCTACGCTCGGCGGACGGGAGGTGTGGTTCGACCCCGATGTGAACCGCATCAACTATGACGAGCACGGACGTCTGCTCGGCGAGTTTAACGAGGACGACGCCATTCTGGTGGTGCTGGAGACGGGCGAGTTTTATATCACCAACTTCGATGCTAACAACCACTATGAGGACAATATCCGCATAATAGAGAAATGGGAGCCTGAGAAGGCGTGGACAGCCGTGGTGGTAGATGCCGACAACGGCGGCTTCTACTATCTGAAACGCTTCTGCATGGAGGCCACACAGCGCAAGCAGTCGTTCCTTGGCGACAACCCGAAGAACCGGTTTGTGCTGCTCACCGACACGCCGTTCCCGCGTCTTGAGGTGACCTTCGGCGGCAACGATGCCCACCGTGAGCCCATGGAGGTGGATGCTGAGGAGTTTATCGCCGTGAAGGGCTTCAAGGCCAAGGGCAAACGTCTCACCACCTTCGATGTGGAGAAGGTCACGGAGCTGGAGCCGCTGCGCTTCCCTGAACCTCCTGCCGACGACAATGACGACGAGGAGGATGACGAGCCTGTGGATCTTGACCGCGATGCGGGAAAGAGCCAGCAGCAGGTCATTGACGAGATGACGGGCCAGCTCAATCTCTTCACCGACGGCAACGGCGACAAGGTGCTTGAATGAAAACCGTAGGGTGGAAACAATTTAACGAAAACGTTTTGTTTTGAGAATAATGAACAGATTCAGAGAATGGCTGTTGCTCTTGTGCCTGGTGTCGGCTCTTGCTTCTTTTGCTCAGCAGGTGCCGACAGACAGCTGCTCGTCATCGGGTAGCTGCTTGCCATCGGGCGATTGTTCTTCGTCGGACGACCGCTCGTCATCGGGCCGTCGCATCGTGACCAACGCGCAGATGATAGCCGTGGGCTCAACCAACATCCTCGACACCTATCTCTCGCCAGAGAAATATCGTGGCACGGCGGTTGCCTATGAGTCGCAGACGGAACGACGAAAGGAGGGACGAAAGTGGTCGCAGCAGTTGGTCTATTATGGCGAACTGGCGTTTGGCCGCAACCGCGCCGACAACGCCAACGACATGGCCGGACTCTTCCGCTTCAGTTATGGCATGCACCGCCATTGGGCGCTCCTCGACAACCGTCTGGAGCTCAAGGCGGGTGCTCTTGCCGACCTTAACATCGGCTTCCTTTACAACACGCGCAACGGCAACAACCCCGCACAGGCGCGTCTGTCGGTAGACCTCACGCCGTCGGCATCGGCAGCGTGGCGCTTCGCTGTTGGCCGCACGGCGTGCAAGGCTGTCTATGAGGTGGCGGTGCCGCTCGCGGGCGTGATGTTCTCGCCCAACTACGGGCAGTCGTATTATGAGATTTTCTCCCGCGGCAACTACGACCACAACGTGGTGCCCACAACCGTCGGTTGCGCTCCTTCGCTGCGCCAGCTCCTCGCTCTCGACATCACCCTTGGCCGCACGGCTTTGCGCTTGGGCTATATGGGCGATGTGCGTCAGGCAGAGGTCAACAACCTCAAGCAGCACACCTATAACCACATGTTTGTTCTTGGCATGGTGCGGCGCTTTACCATCTGCCGCATGCAGCCGTAACCGTTTTCCAACTTCTCGTTGATGACCTGTCCGTCATCAGCTTCATGACCTATCCATCATTATTTTTTATGACCTATCCATCATTCATAAACATCTTACGACCTCTCTTCTGTCGTCTCACGTCAGCGCTGTTGCTCATGTCGCTAACCGCGTTGTCGCTCACCTCGTGTGTTGACGAGGACGAATATTCGAACACGGCGCGTGGCAACTTCGAGGCGCTGTGGAAGATGATGGATGAACATTATTGCTTCTTTGCGGAGAAGCAGCAGACCTTGGGTGTCGACTGGAACGAGGTGCACGCGCGTTATGCCGCGCAGGTTAATGACCTCATGACGGAGGACCAGCTCTTTGAGGTGCTGGGCAACATGTTGGGTGAGCTGCGCGACGGACATGTCAACATGTATTCGGCGTGGGATGTGGCGCGCAACTGGTCGTGGCATGAGAACTATCCTGCCAACGTGAGCGACACGTTGTTGCGCAGGTATCTCGGGACCGATTATCGCATTGCTGCCTCGCTGAAATATCGCATTCTCGACGACAACATAGGCTACATACGCTGTGCCTCGTTTGCCAACGGTTTTGGCGAGGGCAACCTCGATGAGGTGATGCTGTATCTCGCCCCTTGCCGCGCACTTATAATAGATGTTCGCGACAACTCGGGTGGGCTCGTGACTTCAGCGGAGCAGTTGGCTGCGCGGTTCACCAACGAGAAGCGTCTTGTGGGCTACATGCGTCACAAGACAGGACGGGGCCATGACGATTTCTCTGACCTTGAGGCACAATATCTCAAGCCTTCCAACGGCATGCGTTGGCAGAAGCGTGTGGCTGTGCTAACGAACAGGTCGGTCTACAGCGCGGCAAACGAGTTTGTGAAATATATGAAATGTTGCCCTGGCGTTGTGGTCGTGGGCGACAGTACGGGTGGTGGCGCAGGCATGCCGTTCTCCAGCGAGCTGCCCATAGGGTGGAGCGTCCGCTTCTCTGCCTGCCCCATGTATGATGCCGATAAACAAAGTGTGGAGAACGGCATCGCTCCCTCTCTTCCCGCTGCTCTCTCCGATGCTGACGCAAAGCGCGGACTCGACTCAATCATTGAAGCTGCGAGAAGAGCGGTGAAAGGGGAGTGAAAGATTCTTTTGATAAAACCGTTGAGGGGTTATAATAAGAGACTATTGCTTTAGGAAATATTCTATCGCTTCCTGTAACGAATCCAAATTGTTTTTCACAACGTCAAAAACAACCCTTTAATTCTATTTGATAACATAGATGCTGTCTTTGTTTATTTCTTCAAGAAGATATGGGTTGATGTGTTTGTGTAACCTTATCACATCAACAGAGCATTGGAGAAGATTTTCAAGGAAACGTTTCAGACGTACGACCAAATAAGCTTTAGGTTCCATCTCAACACACACGTCAAGGTCGCTTCCTTCTTTTTGTTCATTTCGGGAAACGGATCCAAATATGCGCAGCGATTTTATTCCGAAAGTTTGCCTTAGCTCTTCCGCATGCGCAGCAATTTGCGATATGTATTCTTTTGTAGTTTTCATATAAAGCTTATTTCTTGCAAAAATACAAAAACTTATTGACACCTAAGATATTCTGTTAATGATATTTTCTCAAATGTAACATTTCATTTTTTTTTTCTTCCACAAGAGTGTCGTTTCCATTTTTTATTTGTATTTTTGCCAAACATGTATTGCTCTATCTGAACAGAACGAAGAAATATTCCAACTAAATAAATCAAAAACCAATCAACTATATGAAAAAATCTTTAATCAAAATGATGATGCTGGCAGCATGCAGCATCTTCTCGCTCACCGCTTGTGGCGGTGACGACAACGGCGGCGGAGCGTCAAAGGGAGATGGCGGTGACAACCAGAAGCCTACAGAGACCGTGACCTTTGCCAAAGGTGCCGACATCAGTTGGGTGACGGAGATGGAGAAATCGGGAATGAAATTTTATAATGCCAACGGCAAGCAGACCGACTGCTTCGAGCTGATGAAGGAGTTGGGCATGAACGCTATACGTCTGCGCGTGTGGGTGAACCCCACCGATGGCTATTGCAACAAGGCCGACGTGGTGGCAAAGGCGCTGCGTGCAAAGGCTCTGGGTCTGGAGCTGATGATCGACTTCCATTATTCTGACTCATGGGCTGACCCCGGCAAGCAGAACATTCCCAACGCATGGAAAAACTATAACCTCGCAAAGATGAAGACAGGCGTGGCAGACCACACCAAGGAGGTGCTTCAGGCGCTTAAGGACAAGGGCGTCGGCGTGCAGTGGGTGCAGATCGGCAACGAGACAACGTCGGGCATGCTGTGGCCCATGGGCGAGGCTAAGGGCAACGATTTTGCCAACTATGTGAGCCTGAACAATGCCGGTTATGATGCTGCAAAGAGCGTCTTTCCTGACGCACTCTGCATCGTGCACATTGACCGCGGACAGGAGCTTACGCACCTCACATGGATGTTTGACGGTCTGAAGAAGAACGGCGCCAAATGGGACGTGATAGGTCTCTCGCTCTATCCCACCGACTCGACATGGAAGAACGACACCGACAACTGCCTGGCCAACATGAGCACCCTCGCCATAACCTATGGCAAGAAGGTGATGCTCTGCGAGATTGGCATGCCGTGGGACTCGAACAACGCTGCTGCTGTGACAAAGAAGATGGTCGACGGATGCAAGAACATCAAGCAATGTCTTGGCGTGTTCTACTGGGAGCCGGAGGCTTATAACGGTTGGAAAAGCTACTCGCTCGGCGCTTTCGACACGAGCGGCAAACCCACAGCGGCGATGAATGCGTTTAAATGATTTTCTGAAACTTCGTAAAGATTAATATTTACATTGCGCTTCGCGCTCATGCTTTGTAAACATTAATTTCCATTAATGATTCATTAATTATCATTAATACGCGCTTCGCGCGCAAAATTGATGTTTAATTAACGTTTAATTAATGGACATTAATGTTTAACCCTGCGCGAAGCGCCTAAGAATATGCAGCTTGCATTAATGTTTAACAAAGAGCTTTGCGCATTTTATACGCATGGTTTTATGATTGAAAAAATGAAAACATCAACAATATACAACAGGCTCACGAGCCTCCTGCTTCTTGCTCTTCCCCTCGCCGCTACGGCGCAGCCACGACAGAGCATGAACCTTAAAAACTGGCAGTTCTCGCGCGACAGCATAAGCTACAACGCGGTGACCATTCCACACGACTGGGCCATCAACGGACCGTTCGACAAAAAGCACGACCTTCAGTTTGTGGCGATAGAGCAGAACGGCGAGACAGAGAAAACGGAGAAGTCGGGACGCTCAGGCGCCCTGCCCTGGATCGGCCGCGGCTTCTATAAGACCACGGTCAACCTGAAGAGCGTGCCAAAGACCGCCGTGCTCGAGTTTGACGGTGCCATGGCCGACCCGCATGTCTACATCAACGGCAAGCTGGCTGGTCATTGGGCTTATGGCTATAACGCCTTCCGTGTCGACGCCCGCCCTTATCTCAAGAAAGGAAAAAACGAGATCAGCGTGAGCCTGAACAACCGCGAGGAGAGCTCGCGATGGTATCCGGGTGGCGGCCTGTATCGCCCTGTGGCGCTCGTCACCACCGCCGATGAGGCCCATCTCAACCCGTGGGGCTGCTGGTTCCGCACAGAGAGCATTGGCGATGGCAAGGCCGTGGTGAGCGTGTGCAGCAACGTTGAGTGTGTGGACAAGACGCTCGCCGTGGAGACACAGCTCCTTGGTGCCGACGGCAAGGTGGTGGCACAGAAGCGTTATGGCGACTTCAATGCCGAGGGCAACGCTGTGTTCAGCCTCGATGTCAAGGACGCGCAGCTGTGGTCGCCCGAGCATCCGTATCTCTACACGCTCGTGACACGTCTCTACCGCAACAAGAAGGTCATCGACGAGACGCGTCAGAAGGTGGGCATACGCACCGTGCGTGTGGCACAGTATGACGGATTCCAGCTCAACGGCGTGTCGCGCAAGATCAAGGGCGTGTGCCTGCACCATGACCTCGGACCCTTGGGTGCCGCTGTCAACAAGGCAGCGCTCATCCGCCAGATACGCACCATGAAGGACATGGGCTGCGACGCCATTCGCACGGCCCACAACATGCCGTCGACATGGCAGATGGAGGTGTGCGACTCGATGGGCATGATGGTCATGGCCGAGAGCTTCGATATGTGGATCTATCCAAAATGTAAGAACGGCTACGCCAAGGACTTTAAACAATGGGCTGACCGCGACATAACCAACCTGGTGCTCAACCACCGCAACCACCCGTCTATCGTGATGTGGAGCATAGGCAACGAGATTCCTGAACAGTGGAGCACCGAGGGCCGTGACATTGCTGCCCATCTGCAAAACCTCTGCCACCAGCTCGACCCCACGCGCCCCGTGACACAAGGCATGGACCGCGCGGAAGATGCTCTTAAGTCGGGCTTCGCTCAGGTCATGGACGTGCCGGGCTTCAACTATCGTGTTCATCTTTACGACAACAACATACGCCAGCTGCCCAAGGGCTTCCTCTTGGGGTCGGAGACCGCTTCGACCGTCAGCTCACGCGGCGTGTACAAGTTTCCTGTGGAGGTGAGCAACACCAAGACCTACAGCGACGGACAATGCTCGGGCTACGATGTGGAGTATTGCTCATGGAGCAACCTGCCCGACGACGACTGGCGCATGCAGGACGACCGCGACTACACCATCGGCGAGTTCGTGTGGACAGGCTACGACTATCTCGGTGAGCCGACACCCTATGACGAGTATTGGCCCAGCCGCTCAAGCTATTTCGGCATCTGCGACCTCGCCGGTCTGCCTAAGGACCGCTTCTGGCTCTACCGCTCCCACTGGCGCACGGACGCTCCCACGCTTCATGTGCTGCCCCACTGGACATGGCCGGGTCGCGAGGGTGAGGTCACGCCTGTCTACTGTTACACCTCTTACCCTTCTGCCGAACTGTTCGTAAACGGCAAGAGCCAGGGCAGGAAGGTGAAGAACCCCGCCACACGTCTCGACCGTTACCGTCTGCGTTGGAACAACGTGGTCTATGAGCCGGGCGAGATAAAGGTTGTGGCTTACGACTATGACGGCACTCCGCGTGGCGAGCAGGTGATACGCACGGCTGGTGCTCCTGCCCGCATAGTGTTGAAGGCTGACCGCGCCACCATCGCATCGAAGGGTGAGGACCTGTCGTTTGTCACCGTGTCGCTCGTCGACAAGGACGGCAACCCCTGTCCTGCTGCCTCAAACAACATGACGTTTAAGGTCACGGGGGCCGGAAAGCTGCGTGGCGCCTGCAACGGCGATGCCACCTCTCTCGTGCCGTTCTGCTCCACCTCTATGCCGCTCTTCAGTGGCGAGTTGGTGGTTGTGGTTGAGGGTACCGCCTACGGTTCTGCCACGCTCAGCGTGACCGCCGACGGCTTGCCAGAGGCCACACAGACCATCACCGTCGACTGAAACTCGTGCCGAAAATGTGACGGTTTGCCCAAAAGTCGTCCAGAAAATGTGATGACAGTGGTAAAAAGTCGTGCCGAAAATGTGATAACTGTTGACTATTACATTAATAATCAGTAACTTTGTGGAAAATATTTGTTATGGAGCGAATACTGATTGAAGAACTGCTTAAATGGAAAGAGAAATCTGACCGCAAGCCCCTCATCCTTCGTGGAGCAAGGCAAGTGGGCAAGACATGGCTGTTGAAAGATTTTGGCAAGCGGTGTTTTGAGAACGTCTGTTATGTAAACTTTGAACAAAAGGATGTGCTTGGGGCGATATTTGACGGCACGTTATCGCCCCAACGCATCATTGAACAGCTGTCTGTCTTTTCGGGACAACGCATCAGACCAAACAGCACGTTGGTCATCTTTGACGAGGTGCAAGAGGTGCCTCGCGCTTTGACGTCATTAAAATATTTTGCTGAAGAAGCTCCCGAATATGCCATCTGTTGTGCAGGGTCGTTATTGGGTGTGGCGTTGCATGAAGGTACGTCTTTTCCCGTTGGAAAGGTCGAGTTTTTAGATTTGTATCCTCTTTCTTTTCGCGAGTTCTTGCTTGCCAATGGAGAGGAGATGCTGGTCAATTATGTCTTGAACGACGGGCATCGTGACCTGACGGTCTTCGCTGACAAGTTAATAGATTATCTTAAGAGATATTTCGTTATTGGAGGAATGCCTTCGGCTGTTCTTAAATGGTTGGAGACCCACGACTATCTGGAAGTGGACGATGTGCAGAAACAGCTGGTTGCTGCGTATGTCAATGATTTCTCAAAACATGCCCCAAGACAAATGGTTGAGAAAATAAGATATGTCTGGGATTGCATACCGTCGCAACTTGCCAAGGAAAACAAGAAGTTCATTTATGGTCTTGTGCGCGAAGGTGCACGGGCAAGAGAGTATGAAGATTCTTTGATGTGGCTTACTGATGCGGGTGAGATCATCCGCACCTATAATGTCACAAAGCCCGACGTGCCCTTAAAGGCTTATGCCGACTTGAAGAGCTTCAAGGTTTTTCTTTTGGATGTTGGGTTGCTCAGGTCTATGAGCGGCGTTTCGCCGAAAGTGATTCTTGAGGGCAGCAGAATTTTTGAAGAGTTTAAAGGTGCGTTGACAGAGCAGTATGTTTGTCAAGAACTGCAACTCTTTAAGCGTCTGCAAACAAATTTTTATTGGACGTCTTCATCCTCTGCCGAAATAGATTTCCTTCTGTCTGACGGAAGCGAAGTGTATCCTTTAGAATGTAAGGCTGGGGTTACGATGAATGCCAAGAGTCTGAAGGTTTACAGGCAGAAATATTCGCCCAGACTGTCTTTGCGCACAAGCTTGTTGCCTTATTCAAAGAACGAGGCAGAGGGCATGGTCAACATCCCCTTGTACCTCCTTTTTGCCTTGCCCGACGAGCTGATGTGATCTCAAAACAACGGGCAGATGTGGTCTCAAACATTGCAATGGTTAACATCCAAGCTAAAGGGAAGGCTTTTACATTCAAGGCTGTTTTCTTATAAAAAAATAATCGAGCCACTCTATTTGTTGATTAACAAAAAAGCTGTATATATGATGAAATTTTTTATTTTTTTTCTATTTTTACTCCCCATTTCTCTTATGGCGCAAAACAAGAAAGAGAAAATGCCGAACCATCTTACTAAAATAGTGAAACTACAGGACGTAAACGTGACAGGAATGCGCCCGCATTATGTAAGGCTCAAGGGATATTATCGAAGTTTTCAAACAAACGACTCGATAATGAAATACTATAACGACGGTATTGTTGTATATTATATAAACTTGAAAAATGGGAAAATAGACCTGTTTTCTTGTTCAAATAGAACCCTTCACAACAGCAAACTCGTTGCAGAAGATAAAAACGCACCTTTATGGTTAGCGACGACGGAACTTTTCGCCCTTGGCCAGAAGGCAAAACCCTCATTGAGCAATATCGAAAAAACTATCAAATAAAAGATTCGTTAGACACACAGCTTGTTCTGCTTAATCAGCAAACGATAGGGTCTATACATTCTGACAGTACCCTCAATATCTGTCAGATAGAGATTAACCAACTTCCCACTTACAAGAGTTTGACACATCAACTTTTTGGATATAATAAAGTAGACACATACGACCGTGTGGTTGAAGCATATCAGATAAGTCGTGAAGACTATTACTCTTTCAAAGACTTACTTTTTCAAAAAACAGACAACAGCTATCTCTTCTCTCATAAAAAAGACAAACGCCAACAACTCATACATGTGATCACTGAACTCTACATAACAGAAAAAGAATATGTAGAAAAGAAAGCATCTTTCAAATCCCCCAAATACACACCTAAAGAAGCAACAGACATTATCAGCGATTTTTGTGTTAATAACAACATCCCTTCCTTACCCACATCTACCATTACGGCAATAAAACAACTTGCTCATTATAATCCTGCTAATTTGAAAGATATTAAAGAATAAGAACTGAGCATTTTAATATTAAAAACGCCTAACAAACCGATGTTTGGTTTATGCGGGAAATGAATAAATATGCAGGAACAAGAGGAGAAATGTATAAATATCCAAAACAGTGGTTGTAAGCAAAAACAGAGGTTTTGCTTTTAGTTTTGAAAAATATGGGGCGATTAATTTATTGTTTTTGTTAACAATCCTTAAAATAGGGACGGTTTTGTCAAAGGGCCCAAATGAGGCTGTCAAAGGGCCCAAATGAGCTCGTCAAAGAGCCTCTTTGAGGATGTCAAATGGGCACTTTCAAATCGTAAGTTGGGCTTTTTGAGAATGACACTGAAATGAGGGGCGAAAATGCATAAATATGCAAAATCGCCCTCTTTGAGAACGCTTGCTTGCAAGGAGCGAATGGAGGGGGATTTGTCATCACGCTCCGACCGAAACGCGATGACAATAAGGTCCCTTTGAGACGACTTTTAGGCTCTTTTCATACGACAAAGAGCCTTCTTTTACACGTTAAGGATCTCTTTCTTAGATGCTCCTTAGCGTCGTTTTAAACGACAATAGAGACAATAGGGACAATCTTTATATGTGTTATATTGGAAAAAACAGCATATGAAAGTTTGTCCCTATTGTCTCTAAAACCTGTTTACCCTGAAAAACCAAACGCAAGCGAGAAACGCAAGATAGATTATTAAAAACTAATCTACGTCGCGCTTAGCGCTTGTTTTTAGAACTTTCTTACGTTTCCTTTAATCCTTCTTTCTTTCTTTCTTACAACGTATTTACAGCCTCTGCAAGCTGCTTGAGGGCTTGCTCCAGCACGCTGCGTTGTGTGCCGACGTTAAGGCGCATGTGGCCTTGGCCGCCTTGCCCGAACATCTCACCGTCGTTGAGGCCGAGGTGAGCCTTGTTGACAAAGAGGTCGATGAGAGCGTCATGAGAGAGGTTGAGGTCGCGGCAGTCGAGCCACACCAGGAACGACGCCTCCGGGCGCATGGGCTTGACGGCAGGCATGTGGTCGCGGCAGAACTGTTCCACAAACAAGATGTTCTGCTCCACATAACGAAGCATCTGCTTGCGCCACTCATCGCCTTCGTCGGTGAATGCCGCCTCGGTGGCGATGGTTGCAAACATCGTCGGGTCGCTAAACTCGTTGGCCTCAAGCCATGTGAAGAAACGGCGGCGCAGCGAGTCGTTCGGCACGATGGCGTAAGAGCTGACAATGCCCGCAATGTTGAACGTCTTCGATGGCGCTCCGAACGTGATGCTGCATTGGGCTGCCTTGTCGCTGACCATGGCGAACGGCGTGTGGCGGTGGCCGAAGAGGGGCATGTCGCAATGAATCTCGTCAGAGATGACGATGATGCCGCGCTCGTGACAGAAATCGGCGAGTCTCATGAGCGTCTCCTTGTTCCACACCAAGCCCGCAGGGTTGTGGGGGTTAGACAGGATGAGCAGCTTACACTTGTCGTCTGCCACCTCTGCCAGGTTCTCGAAGTCCATCTCGTAGGAGCCGTCCTCGTGCTGCTTCAGCGGGTTAAACACCACCTCGCGTCCGTTGCCCTGTGGCGTAAGGCGGAAGGGATGGTAGACGGGCGGCTGAATGATGATCTTGTCGCCTGGTTCGGTGAACACGTTCACTGCCATGCCTATGCCTTTCACGATGCCGGGTATGAACGCCAGCCAATTCTGGTCTACTGTCCATTGGTGCTGCCGTTTCAGCCATGCTGCCACCGTGGCCCAGTAGGTCTCTGGCATGACGGTGTATCCGAACACAGGGTGCTCCATGCGTTTGCGCAGAGCGTTGACGATGAATGGCGGTGTCTCGAAATCCATGTCAGCCACCCACAAGGGCAGCAGGTCGTCACGTCCAAACATCTGTTTGAGCATGCCATATTTCACGGTGCCGGTGCCCCGTCTTTCAACCGGCTTGTCGAAATCGTACTTCATATATATCTGTTTGATTTTTGTTGCAAAGATAAGCTAAAAAAAGCAGTCTTACAACTTTCGCTTGTCCAAAATTCTCCTTGTTGTTGCGTATCTTTATCGTTTCGGTTGCTGGAGCCGATGTGCCCTATATATATAAGGTGTACGATTATCTTGCTTCTTAAAGCTCTGCAAGAAGAAAGCAGGATGATTTTCTTAAAAAATGTGTGCGAACACAACAAGAATGTTGATGTAAGTCAAAATAACGTTAAAAAGGTGATAAAAAGTGCTGAAAATGTTGTGTGTGTGCGCAAACAATCATATCTTTGCATCGTCAAAAAGATAAAGACGACGCAGCGATGCGTTGAGAAAGATGATTGAAATTAGCAAGGTAACGATTGCAAAGCATTAGGTGATTGTATTAAAGAAAGATGATATATAATAAATGATTCGTCGCAAGACGAGAGACAACACTTAAGAAGGTTAAAAGATTAAAGATTCATCTCGAAAAAGAGGTATTAGTAGAAAAAGGTAAAAGATGATTTAGGATAGAGATGTAGAAAGATGGATAGGATTTAGTTTTTGTAGAGGCTAAAAAAAGAAGATTGGTAATTTTGGATAACAACAGGCCGCAGCCCGCTGCGCGATGCAGCAAGCCAAGCCGAAGTATAAGAAGGTTTTTAGTTTTTTAGGTTTTTAGTTATTAGGTTTTAAGAAGGTTTTTAGTTTTTAGGTTTAGTTATTCGTAAAGATGGTTTAAGGATTGGTAAAAAGGAAGTTGATTTTGGAAGAGATGAAAATGATGACGATTGTCCTATTCGCAGCACTTGCTGCAATAGGGATGTGGGTGAAGGGAAACAACGGTTTGCATTAAGCACAATCCCGCCCACAATGAAAGGAAGGAGAACGCTGATGCGAGATGTCTGAAAAGAAAAGGCAAGGAGCTTCGCAAGTAAAGAAACAGAGAATGAAAAAATTGAGAGAGAGATTTTTTGAGAACATGATATATAGGGAAGCAGCACTGAAAAGTGCTGCTTTTTTTGTTTATAAATGATTATTTGCATTCGTGAAATAACATTTAACTCAATAAAAGTGAGGAAATAAGGTAAAAAAGCGTAACTTTGCAACTTAAATACAGAAGTCTGCTTTCACGGGCGGGCTGTAAAAACGAAAAAAGTAACAAATAACACATATAACAATGGCACAGGAAGATGTTTTTAAGAAGATTGTGAGCCACTGCAAGGAGTATGGATTTGTGTTCCCGAGCAGCGAGCTGTACGATGGACTGGGAGCCGTATACGATTACGGCCAGAATGGTGTGGAACTGAAAAACAACATCAAGGAGTATTGGTGGAAGAGCATGGTGCTGCTGCACGAAAACATCGTGGGCATCGACTCTGCTATCTTCATGCACCCTACTATCTGGAAGGCCAGCGGCCACGTTGACGCTTTCAACGACCCTCTCATCGACAACCGCGACTCAAAGAAGCGTTATCGTGCCGATGTGCTCATTGAGGACCAGATCGCCAAGTATGACGAGAAGATTGCCAAGGAGGTTGCCAAGGCAAAGAAGCGTTTCGGCGATGCCTTCGACGAGGCGCAGTTTATGGAGACCAACGCGCGCGTGCTGGAGCACAAGCAGAAGCGCGATGCGCTGCACGAGCGTTACAAGGCTGCCATGCAGGGTCCTGACCTCGATGAGCTGAAGCAGATCATCCTTGACGAGGAGATTGTAGACCCCATCAGCGGAACAAAAAACTGGACCGACGTGCGCCAGTTTAACCTCATGTTCTCTACAGAGATGGGATCGGCTTCCGACTCTACAAGCAAGATCTACCTCCGTCCAGAGACAGCTCAGGGCATCTTCGTGAACTATCTGAACGTTCAGAAGACAGGCCGCATGAAGATTCCGTTCGGTATCGCACAGATAGGCAAGGCTTTCCGTAACGAGATCGTGGCACGTCAGTTTATCTTCCGCATGCGCGAGTTTGAGCAGATGGAGATGCAGTTCTTCGTTAAGCCCGGCACCGAGATGGAGTGGTTCGCAAAGTGGAAGGAGACCCGTATGAAGTGGCACCAGGCTCTGGGCTTCGGCTCTGAGAACTATCGCTTCCACGATCACGAGAAGCTCGCCCACTATGCCAACGCTGCCACCGACATCGAGTTTAAGATGCCGTTCGGCTTCAAGGAGGTGGAGGGCATTCACAGCCGTACCGACTATGACCTCTCTCAGCACGAGAAGTTCTCTGGAAAGAGCATCAAATATTTTGATCCGCAGGAGAACAAGAGCTACACTCCCTACGACATCGAGACCTCTATCGGTGTGGACCGCATGTTCCTCAGCGTCATGTGCCACTCTTACTGTGAGGAGAAGCTCGAGAACGGCGAGACCCGCGTGGTGCTCAAGCTGCCCGCACCTCTCGCTCCCGTGAAGCTGGCCGTTATGCCTTTGGTCAAGAAGGACGGTCTGCCAGAGAAGGCTCGCGAGATCGTGAACGATCTCAAGTTCCACTTCAACACCCACTATGACGAGAAGGACACCATCGGCAAGCGCTACCGTCGTCAGGATGCCATCGGCACACCTTTCTGTGTGACCGTTGACCACGACACGCTGAACGACAACTGCGTGACCCTGCGTTTCCGCGACACCATGGAGCAGGAGCGTGTGAGCATTGACCAGCTGCGCGCCATCATAGAAGACAAGGTGAGCATCACCAGCCTGCTGAAAAAGTTGCAGTAATCGTGTTGGAGCCAATAGTTTTTATTGACAATATTCTAACATTCATAAATGAACAAATTTTTCTTATCATTCTTCCTTCCGCTCATGGCAGCGGTGTTCGCCTTCACGGCGTGCAGCGAGAGCGACGGGGCGGAAGAGGAGTATGTCGACTGGCAGGCCACCAACGACACCTACTTCGACAATCTTTACACCACAACGAAGGCAAAGATTGCAAGCGGCGACAACTCGTGGAAGATCTACCAGTGTTGGACGCTTGACAGCGGACAGGTGGCGCTGCATAGCTACGACCACATCATCGTGCATGTGGTAGAGAGCGGCAGCCGAAACGTGAAACCCGAATATAACGACTCGGTGCGTGTTCACTATCGTGGACATCTGCTCCCCTCAAAGTCGTATGCGTCGGGCTATGTGTTCGACCAGTCTTACCAAGGCACCTTCAACAAGGACGTGGCTGTGCCTGCACAGTTTAAGGTCAGTGGCTTGGTGCCGGGCTTCACCACCGCCCTTCAGCACATGAACCTTGGCGACCGCTGGGAGGTTTATATCCCTCACCAGTTGGGTTACGGCGAAGAAGCCAACGGTGCGATACCTGCCTATTCGACC
>OIYG01001768.1_pt1 | contig 15421 bp, 15 predicted proteins | sample 1587861 | NCBI WGS metagenome assembly OIYG01 (sample SAMN03283272) | human gut metagenome | biome: human-associated habitat; material: feces | host: Homo sapiens | place: Peru | collected 2012 | reverse complement strand
CAAGAGATGATATTTATATTATCGATTTAGAGAAAACAGTAGGAAAGTTAGAAGAGGCTTATACAGCACTTTTAGAAGCTTGTAAAGATGGTGGTAAAGTGTTATTTGTTGGTACTAAAAAGCAAGCACAAGAAGCATCAATTGAAGAAGCTAAAAGATGTGGTGGCTTTTATGTAACTGAAAGATGGCTTGGAGGAACACTTACAAACTTCAAAACTATTAGAGAAAGAATTAATCGTCTTGATGCAATAGAAAAGATGAAAGAAGATGGTAAGTTTGAATTACTTCCAAAGAAAGAAGTAGCAAAATTACAAAAAGAATATGACAAATTAAACAAAATCTTATGTGGTATAAGAGAAATGAAGAGATTACCTCAAGCTGTAGTGGTTGTTGATCCAAGAATCGAATTAAATGCAGTTAGAGAAGCTAAAATACTTGGAATACCTACATTTGGTATAGTAGATACAAATAGTGATCCAGATTTAGTAGATTATGTAATTCCTGGTAACGATGATGCTGTAAGAGCAGTTAAAGTTGTACTTGGTGTACTTGCTAATGCAGTATGTGAAGGAAATGGTTTACCACTAGAAGACTATGTAACTGAAGAAGAATTTGCAAAACCAAATAAGAAAAAAGAAGTAGTTAAAGAAGAAGTAAAAGTAATCGAAAAAGAAGTTGAAACTGAAGAAGAAGCACCTGTAGAAGAAGAAAAAGCTAATTATGCAGATATGAAGTTATCTGAACTTAAAGTAATTGCTAAAGAACAAGGTATTAAAGGTTACTCTTCAATGAAAAAAGAAGAATTATTAAGTGTATTAAAATAAGGAAGGTTAAATATGGATATTAAAGCAAGTGATGTAAAAACTTTAAGAGATATGACTGGTGCAGGAATGCTTGATTGTAAAAAAGCATTAACTGAAACTAATGGTGATATTGATAAAGCTATAGATTATTTAAGAGAAAAAGGTATTAGTAAAGCAGCAAAGAAACAAGATAGAATTGCTGCAGAAGGACTTGCTGCTATATATACTGATGGAAATAAAGCAGTTATATTAGAAGTAAACTCTGAAACTGACTTCGTTGCTAAAAATAGTGAATTCATTGGTATGGTTGAAACTATTGGGAAAGCAATTTTAAATAGTGAAGTTAAAACTGTAGAAGAAGCTTTAGAATTAAAGTTAGAAAATGGTACAGTTAATGATTTGATTATTAATGAAACTGCTACTATTGGAGAAAAGTTAAGTTTAAGAAGATTTACTTTAGTTAATAAAAGTGATGATGAAGTATTTGGTTCATACATTCATATGGGTGGTAAGATTGCTTCATTAGTAACTGTAAAAGGTACTGAAGAAGTTGCAAAAGATTGCGCTATGCAAAGTGCGGCTATGAAACCAAAATACGTAAGTATTAATGATGTACCAGCTGAAGAAGTAGAACACGAAAGAACTGTTCTAACTGAACAAGCATTAAACGAAGGTGCTAAAAAGGAATTCGTTGATAAAATAATCGCAGGAAGATTAAATAAATTTTATGCTGAAATATGCTTGATCGAGCAAGCATTTGTAAAAGATGGAGATTTGACTGTTAAAGCATACCTAAATAACAATAATGCTGAAGTAACAAATATGGTTCGTTACGAAGTTGGAGAAGGTATGGAAAAAAGAAATGATGACTTTGCTAGTGAAGTTATGAGTCAAATTAACAATGCGTAAAAAGAAGAAAAAAAATAATAAATATCTTAAAAGAAGCCTGTGTATAGTACTAGGTTTCTTTTTTGTTTTATTAACTTACTTTGATTTTAAAGTAGATAAAACAAAAAATGACTTAGTGACATATAATGATCAAATATTTACAAATGTAAATTCAGCAGAACTATTAAATATATTAGATAATAAAAAGGGTATAGTATTAATTGTAAATGATAGAAAAGATATAAATAGACTTATAAGTTTAGTTATGAAAATTAATATAAATGAAAGGATATATGTTTATAATGCTAAAGATGAGGAATTAGTACTAGAGTTATCTAATAATGAAGTAGTTGTAAAACAAAGTATGAGTAAAAATTATGAGAAACTTCTTCAAAAACTTGGAAGTTTTACAGAAAGATATCTAATTCAAACACCAAGTGGTAATTTGGTAGAAACTGGATACTTTAAAATAAATACTCCAACTACATTATTTGTAAGTGATGGAAGAGTAATTTTTAGTTCATATATTAAAGACCATAGCGTAAGTGATGATGATTTAGTGAATGTTTATAAAAAGGGATTAAATTTACTTGAAACAGGTAATTTTAGTTAAAGGACTTTACAAAATAATGTAAAGTTTTTTTATTTTTTTTAAAATTGATATTTTAGTCTTTACTTATTAAATGTATTAATGTAAAATAGTGGTAGATAGTGGAACAAAGTGGAAGAAAGTGGTGGGTTTTATGTTGATGGGAGAATATAGTCATAACATTGATGATAAAAATAGACTTATTATTCCTTCTAAGCTTAGAAATGAACTTGGAAGTGAAGCCATTATCACTAGGGGTCTTGATAAGTGTTTATTCATTTATTCTAAAAAAGAATGGGAAAAGATTACTAGCGAGATTAGTTCACTACCTTTCACAAAGAGTACTGCAAGAGCATTCACTAGATTGCTTTTAAGTGGTGCATCTACTACCTTATTCGATAAACAAGGTCGAATAAATATTCCAACTTCATTAATTAATTATGCTGGTATTAAGAAAGATTGTGTTATTATCGGTGTTAATGAAAGAATAGAAGTTTGGGACAAAGAAGCCTATGATACTTACATTGAGGCAAACATAGATAACTTTAGTGAAATAGCTGAAGACTTGTTTGGAGGAGGAACAAATGCATAAAAGTGTATTACTAGAAGAAAGTATTGAAGGCTTAAATATAAGACCAGATGGGACATATATTGATTCGACACTCGGGTATGCTGGTCACTCAGGGGAAATTTTGAAGAGATTAGAAACTGAGGGGTTCCTATTCGCCTTCGATCAAGATGAGGAAGCAGTTAAATATAGTACTGAGAAGTTATCCAAAATAGGTAATAACTTTAAAATATTTCATACAAACTTTAAAAATATGAAAGATTTTATTAATACTAAGGTAGATGGAGTAATATTTGACTTAGGTGTTAGCAGTCCACAGCTTGATCAAAAAGACAGAGGGTTTAGCTTCCATATGGATGCACCTCTTGATATGAGAATGGATAAAAGACAAGAGTTAGATGCAAAGACTGTTGTTAATACGTATCCACTCGAAAAATTAGTAGATATCTTATATATCTATGGAGAGGAAGCAAATGCTAAATCTATAGCTAAGGGGATAGTAAGTTCTAGACCATTTAACTCTACCCTAGAACTTGCTGAAACAATTAAAAATAATGTTCCCCTTAGCTATAGAAGAAAGGGAAATCCTTGTAGAAAAACATTTCAAGCTATAAGAATAGAAGTAAATAACGAACTAGGAATATTAGAAAAAAGTTTACTAGATGCGTTTGACTTATTAAAAAGTGGGGGAAGAATGTCTGTAATAACTTTTCATAGTTTGGAAGACAGAATAGTAAAGAATGTTTTTCAAAGGTTATCAAAAGATGATGAAATGGCTAGATTTCTTCCGGTAGTGCCAGAAGAAATGAAGGCAAAAGCAAAACTAATAAATAAAAAACCAATAACTCCAAGTAAGGAAGAGTTAGAAAGAAATCCAAGAAGTAGAAGTGCTAAATTAAGAATAATAGAAAAATTATAGAAAGAAGGATAAAAATGGCAAAGAAGAAGAAAGCTAAAATATTAAAAGGGGAAAGAGTATTATATGTATTAATTGGATTATTAGTACTAGGAAATATTTTTGGTACATCTTTTTCAATGGCACTTTTATCTAAAACTAATATAGAAGTAGAAAGTATGAAAAGAAAAATAGATAAACAAGCACTTTTAAATCAAAGCTTACAAATGAAAATAAATGAACTTGCAAGTTTAGAAAATGTTGAATCAGTTGCAACTACTTACGGATTGGAGTATAATAATAGTAATATTAGAACAATAAATGAGTAGGAGGAAATAATGAAAAAAACAAGAACTGTAAAAATTAGTAAGACTTTTTTACTCGTGCTTGTTTTTTTATTTGGAATCATAATATTTAAATTATCTTATGTAGTATTAAGTCCTAAAGTAGATGGTATAGATTTAAAGAAATTTGCTTCGAATAGAAATACTACTAAAGAAACAATAGTTGCGAGTCGTGGAACTATATATGATAGTTTAGGTAATACACTTGCAGTTAATGTAAACTCTTATACTGTAATAGCTTACTTAAGTGAATCAAGAACAACAGATATATCTAGTCCTAAACACGTTGTAGATAAAGAAAGTACTGCTAAAGCACTTAGTCCACTTATTAATATGAGTGAAGAAAGAATACTTAAGCTATTAAATACTGAAAACGTGTATCAAGTAGAACTCGGGCCAGGTGGAAGAGGTATAACTGAACTTTTAAAAGAGGAGATAGAAGCTCTTAATTTACCTGGAATAGATTTTATAAAAAGTGTTAAAAGATATTATCCAAATAGAAACTTTATGAGTTATACTCTAGGATATGCTAAAACAAATGATGATGGCTCTATAGTGGGAGAGATGGGACTTGAACTTCAGTTTAATGATGATTTGACTGGAGTTAATGGTTCAAGAACTTTCCAAAGTGATATATATGGTTATAAAATAGCAAATACTAATGAAGAAATAGTAGAAGCAAAAGATGGTAAAGATATTTATTTAACAATAGATACTAATATTCAAATGTTTACCGAGCAAGCAATGATGGTACTTGAAAGTGCATCAAGCCTAGAATGGGCAACACTAAGTGTAGTAAATGCTAAAACGGGAGAAATACTAGGAGTTAGTTCTAGTCCTAATTTTGACCCTAATACTAAAGAGATAACAAGTTATTATGATCCTTTTGTAAGTAACACATTCGAGCCTGGTAGTACAATGAAAATATTTAGTTTTATGACTGGTATAGAAAGTGGTTTATATGATGGAGATGAAGAATATGACTCAGGTACTATAAAAGTAGGAGACTATACAATAAAAGACTGGAATGGATATGGATGGGGTAGAATAACATTCGATCAAGGTTTCTGGGGAAGCTCTAACGTAGCGAGTACACTTTTAGTACAAAGAACAGGAAGAGATAGACTTAAAGATTTCTATCAAAAATTAGGATTTGGTAAGAAAGTAGGAATAGATTTACCTAATGAACAAGAAGGTAAAATAAACTTTAACTATGAAATAGAAGTAGTTAATGCTTCTTTCGGACAAGGTATGAGTGCAACAGCAGTTCAAATGGTACAAGCTTTTACAACACTTGCTAACGATGGGGTAATGCTTAAACCTTATATAGTCAAAAAAATAGTAGACCCAAGTACTAAAAAAGTAATAAAAGAAAATACAAAAACTGAAGTAGGGAAAATATATAGCAAAGAAACAGTAGATAAGATGAAAGATATGATGTGGAACGTTGTTAATAGTGACTTTAGAACTGCATCAGGAAAAAGCTATAAAACTACAAAAGTAGTGACATTTGGTAAAACAGGAACTGCTCAGATAGCTAGTAAAAATGGTGGATACTTAAAAGGAAGTACTGACTATGTAAGAAGTTTCGTAGGATTATTCCCATATGAAGACCCTCAAATAATGGTATACTTAGCAGTTAGTAAAATTAGTAATTCTAAACTAACTAGTCAGGCTGTAAAACAATTAATAGATGATGTAAGTACATATTTAGGTATAGTAACAGAAGATAAAACTGAATACTCAAATTATGAACTTTCTTCTTACATAAATAAAGATATAAATAAAGTAAAAGAAGAATTAAATGATAAACACTTAGATGTAGTAGTAATTGGTACAGGTGACAGAGTAATAAAACAATATCCTGAAAAAGGAAGTATAGTTAATGCTAATGATAAAGTGTTCTTAGTAACGACTGGAGAAAAATATAAATATGTAAATATTGATAATTGGTCTAGATCGGACATAACTAACTACGGAAGACTTCTTGGTGTAACATTTAACTTTGATGGATTTGGATATGCTTATGGATCTAATATTGCTGGAAAAGAAGTAATAAAAGGAGAGAATATAAGTGTAAACTTAAAAACTAAATTTACTACAGAAGAAAAAACTGAAGAAAATACTGAAGATGAACAAAATACGACATAATCCGCACATAAAATATAATATAATCACTTATAGGTGAGTTAAGTGAGAACATATTATATTTTTTTAATTAAGAAAGAAGTTTATAACATAACAAAAGATAGTCCAGATAATTTATTTAGACTATTAGAAAGTATTTATTTATTGGATAAAAAAGATTTAAATCTAGGCTTTAAAACATTTGATAAAATATGCAGAGTTGTACCTAAAAAGAATTTAAACAAATTAATAAAAGATGAACTATCTGAAAACTTATGTTATACGTGTTTTAAAAATATTCATATAATAAATGATTTTCTAAATAATGAAAGTAGTAAATTAACTTTATATAATAGTCATATTAAAATAAAAAGTAATTCATTATATCCAACATTCTTTAGGACAATTAAAAGTATACCTAACTTATTTGTATGTGACTTTATTAATATGGATTATTTCTATCTTAGGAAAGTATATACTAGATAATTAATATTGACAAAATTTTTTATTACAAGTATGATTTAACTAAGGAGTAAATTATGTTATTTGATGAAAACAAAAATTATAAAGAAATGAATGATGATAAATTCGAATTAGAAATTGAAAGTTTTAAGGGAAACTCAAATATAATTGGAACTATATATTATTTTTATAAAGATGATAAAGGTAATATAATTAAAAAGAGTCGTTCAAAAGTAGATGTGAAACCTTTAATCAAAGATGATTATACTTTAATTTCTAAATATTACGTAATAGAAGTTAAAGTAGATGAACCATTATGTTTTGACTATGAAGATATTGGTAATGCTTATAAAATATATAATGTAGGTAATTTCTTTATATCTGATATTTTTAAAATGGATGATGAACAAAAGAAAATCATAAAAAGTAAATTTGATTTATATGATGAAAAGTATAAAAATATGGTTTTTCCTTGGAACGATGAAGAATTTATTATAAAGTTTAATAAAAGAAATATATAGTAAATTGACTAGCTTTACCCCTTTAGTCAGAGTTTGAAGTATTAAGAGAAATTAAAGCTGATTATGCTTTGAAACACATTAATAAATTACTTAAAGACTTTGATATAAAAGATGTATATTTGCAGATGATTTTAAAATTTCACAAATTCTGTTAAATTCAATTATGTCTAGTTCAGGAGAAAACTATCTAAGCTATATTATAAGTGAAATAGAGAGTAAATATCTAAATAATGAAACAAAATCATTGTAAAATACTTTGAAAGTGTATATAATTATATGTAAGAAAGAGGTGAAATAATGATTTGGGATATACTATATGTATTAATTGGACTAGTAGTAGGAGCTATAATAGGATTTTTAATAGCAAAAAAATTGATGGTTAAAGAACTTAAGAAAAATCCACCAATAAATGAAGAAATGATTAAGACTTTAATGAAAGGTATGGGTAGAACACCTAATCAGAAACAAGTTAATCAATTAATGAAACAAATGAATAAATTTAATTAGCACTTAGGTGCTTTTTTTATTTTAACTTGATAAAAAGTTTATATTATTATTGGTATAATTGATAATTATTGTCACGAAGTAGTTTATCACAAGCATAATAAATTAGATTATGATAAAATGAAAGACAAAATAATAAATGTTGTATATAACTTAATATATGATTAAATAAAGTAACAAATTAAATACAAAAAGAATTGACAAATACCTATATTTTTGATAAAATAATCATGTAGTACGGGGCTGCATTTGATTCGACAGAGTAGTTGTACGTATGGATGCAAGTAGTAGGCGTACTTTAAACGCAAAACAAAATAATCGGAAAAGATTACAATTTTGCACCTGCTTTTGCCTAATTAAGGCGTAAGGTGGTTCGGCTTATTCTTTGTTCACGAGGATAATAACCGGACTCATAAAAGTGAACTATATTATATGAGTGTTCAGGTAATATAATGAATTCATAACTGGACTTAGAAAAATATAGGAACGTTGGCAATCCATAATATTTTTTGAAATTAAAAACCAACTAAACTTGTAAGAAGTCTGTATGGTTGATACTTTGGACACGAAGTCGCACTTCGTCAGCTCCACCAATAATGATAATCAAGAAAACTTAAAAAAAGTTTTCTTTTTTTGTAAAATAAAATATAAAATATAAATAAAACTATTCCATTTCTTAAAGTTTTGTTTTATACTAATACTTGAAGGAAGTGTAAAATGAAAAAATTTATAGTGATTTTATGTACACTACTATTAGTAGTAGGGTGTGGAAAAGAAAAAGAAGAGGTAAAACCAAATAAACCAGAAGTAACAGCAGATGAAAAGAAAGTTCAAATAGTTGACTTAACAAGCAATAAAAGACCTTATGCAATAATGATAAACAATATACATCAAGCTTGGCCACTAGATGGACTACAAAATTCATTTCTTAACTATGAAATAATAGTTGAAGGTGGAATAACAAGAATAATGGCTTTATTTATGGAAGATAAATTACCTGAAAGAATAGGGTCTATTAGAAGTAGTCGTGCTTACTACTTAGACTATGCTTTAGAAAGTGATGCAATATATTATCACTGGGGAGGAAGTCCAGAAGCATATGAAGATATGAAGACTTTAAAAGTAGATCATTTTGATGGAATAACTTCAAGTTACTTCTACAGAGCAAATGTTGGAAGAAGTAGTGTTCATAGTGGATTTATAAAAGGAGAAAAAGTAATAGAAGCAGCACAAAATAAAAAATTAAGACTAACAACTGATAAAGGGTTACCACTTAAATATAGTGCTGAAAGTGTAAACTTAAGTGAAAAAGAAGGAGCGCAAAAAGCAAATAACGTTCTAATAGATTACTCTAATTACCATAATACTTCTTATAAATATGATGAAGCAAATAAAGTATATTTAAGAAGTATGAGTGGAGAAATAAGTGTAGACTTAGATACTAAAAAACAATATACAACTAAAAATATAATAACTTATCAAGTAAAAAATGTTGGATATGATGAGAAAAATAGACAAACACTATATAACATTGGTAGTGGAAATGGATACTTTATAAGTGAAGGATATGCTGTACCAATTACTTGGGAAAAAACTTGCCGTGAATGTCAAACAGTATATAAATATAAAGATGGTTCAGAATTAAGAGTAAATGATGGAAATACTTGGATTCAAATACAACCACAAGGTAGAACATTAAAAATAACTGAATAATAGTAATAGTTTTAAAAAAAGAAGAATATATTATATTGATATTATTTTCATTATTTGATAAAATGAAAATATAGTAAGGAGGACACATAATGGAGAGTGTGATGAATTTTTTAGCAGATAATTATATATGGTTTTTTGTAGCAGCTGGAGTTTTATTATTTGCGCTTATTGGATTCATAATAGATTCAAAAAGAAAGAAGAAAACAGAATTTAAAGGAGAAAGCATTAAAGAAGATATACCAGCTCAAGTGGATGGTGATACAGTAAATGTTGGTGGAGAAGCAGTACTTGGTGATAATTTAGAAAGTGCACCAGTAAACGAGACTTTAGTAGCAGCAGAACCTGAAGCATTAAATGTAAATGAACCAAAAGAAGAAACTGTAGAATTTAATGATATACCATTTAATGAAGCTACTTTAAATCAAAATATTCAAAATGAACCTGAAGCTTTAGATGCTGAACCTGCTTTAGTAGGAGAAGATTTAAACCTAAAAGAAGTGCCTGAAGCACCTGTTGAAACTTTAAATAATGTAGAAAACTTAAATAGTCAAAAAACACCTGAAGAACCTGTAGAATTTGAAGAATTAGACTTAGATGATAAGAATTTCTAAACGTAAACGATAGTGTTAAATTAATAAAAGATATAGTAATTATATCTTTTTTATTATATAATTAACTTATAAATGATTGAAGGAGGCTAATATGGCTTTAGAAGAAATGTTTACAATATTAAAGAAAGTATTAGATGTAGGGATACTTTGGTTTATATTATACTACATATTAAAATATATAAAAAATAATGTAAAACTAACACTAATATTTAAGGGAGTATTAATAATAATATTATTAAAATTATTAAGTGATTGGCTTGATTTAAATACAGTAGGAATGTTACTTGAATATGTTATAGAAAGTGTACCTATTGCAATTATAGTATTATTCCAACCAGAAATAAGAAATGTACTAGAAAGTATAGGAAGAACTCAATTGCTTGGTAGACATAAAGTATTATCTGTAGATGAAAGAGAAAAAGTAGTATATGAAATAATGCAAGCAGTTGAATATATGAAAAGAAATAGAATAGGTGCTCTTATAGTAATAGAAAGAGATTATTCACTAAATCAATATATAGAAAATGCTAATAAAATTTATGCTGATATAAGTAGTGAACTATTAATAAGTATATTCTTCCCTAATAATCCATTACACGATGGAGCAGTAATTGTACAAGGAGATAGAATTACTTGTGCAGGAAGTATACTTCCAACAAGTATGAATTCACAGCTTAGTAAAAGACTTGGTACTCGCCACAGAGCAGCTCTTGGAATCGCAGAAGTAGGAGATGCTGTAGCAATATGTGTAAGTGAAGAAACAGGAAGAATAAGCATAGCAATGGATGGAGAATTAAACTATAACTTAACTTTAGAAGATGCAAGAATGATGCTAATAAGTAGTTTACAACCTAAAAAAGATACTTTCTTTGATGCTGATTTAGACTTACAAGAAGAAAAGGAGGTAAATGAAAATGAAGAACAAAAAGAAAACTAATATATTTGTTAAAATTTTTAAAAGTATAATAACATTCTTTGATAACATTTTAATAACTCCAATAAGTAAATTAGCTTATTACTTAAGAGATAAATTATCATTAAAACCTGGATTCATAGATAAAATGCTTAATAAACCTAATGTATTATTATATATATCATTAGTACTTGCATTCTCTATATTTGTACTAGTGCAAAAACAATATTTAAGTTTCTCTGATACAAAAGCAATAACTATGTCTAACTTACCAGTAGAAGTTGAATATAATGATGAAGCTTATGTAATAGAAGGATTACCTAAAAAAGCAGATATAGTACTTATGGGTAAAAAAAGTGAACTTTATTTAGCACAACAATATGGAGATCATAAAGTAAGTCTAGACTTAACAGACTTAGAACCAGGTACACATAAAGTAACACTAAACTATAATAATCCAATTAGAAAACTAAAATACATATTAGATCCTGGAACTGCAACAATAGTAATATATCCTAAAGTAAGCGAAGTAAGAACATTATCAATAGATGTAATAAATACTGATAAATTATCAGAAACACTAGTAGTTTCAAATGTACTTTTAGATAGAGATGATATAATAATAAAAAGTTATAAAGAAAAACTAAATACTGTTGCAAACGTAAAAGCAATAGTAGATATAAATGCACTTAATGCTAAAGAAAGTGGAACATATACACTTAAAGATGTTAAACTAATAGCATATGATGAAAATGGTAAAGAAATAAGTGGAATAGAAATAGTGCCAGGTGGGGTAACAGCTACAGTAACAATAACTAGTCCTAGTAAAACAGTACCATTAAAAGTAGTACCTGTAGGAGAAGTTAGAAGTGGAAGTGCAATAAGCAGTATAACAAGTTCAATAACTAATGTAACAGTATATGCTGATGAAAGTGTACTTGAAGAAATAAATTATGTTGAAGTAGAAATAGATGTAACTGGATTAAGTTCAAATAAAACATATCAAAAAATAATTAATAAACCTACTGGAAGTAGAAGTATAAGTGATACAAGTACAACAATAACAGTAACTATGGAAGAAGAAACATCTAAAGACTTTGAAAACATAATAATAAGTCAAGAAGGACTAGATACAACTAAATTCAAAGTAATAGCTGCTTCTAAAGATGATGCACAAGTAACTGTAACTGTAAAAGGTGTAGGAAGCTTATTAGATAGTCTAGAAGCAACAGACATAAAAGCATACATTGACTTATCTAACATAACTGAAGTAGGAACTTACACAGTGCCAGTATATGTAACTGGAGCAGATGTAAAACTAACTTACACAAGCAAAGTTAAAAACATAACTGTTAATATAACAAATAAATAACTATAGTAAGAAAAACTATAGTTTTTATATTGCAAATTATACTCAAAAGTATAAATAATTTGCAATATATTGCAAAAAAATAAAATTAGTGTTATAATTAAAATGGTGATGAAAATGATAGAAAGAAACGATTATTTAGAAGAATTAAAAAAATGGAAAGATAAAGATTTAATAAAAGTAGTAACTGGTATAAGAAGATGTGGTAAATCTACACTATTTGAATTATATATTAACTATTTAAAACAAATAGGTGTAAAAGATGATCATATAATATCATTAAATCTTGAGTCTCCAGAATATTGTTTTAAGGATTATATGGATTTATATAATTATGTTAATGATAAAATAAAGGATAATGATATGTATTATATATTTTTAGATGAAGTGCAAGTTGTTGAGAAATTTGAGAAAGCTGTTGATGGTCTTTATATAAAGAAAAATGTTGATGAATATATAACAGGCTCTAATGCATATTTACTATCTGGAGAACTTGCTACACTTTTATCAGGTAGATATATAGAATTTAAAATGTATCCTTTATCATTTAAAGAATATGCTGATTATTATAAAGTTGAAGGGGATGAAAAACTATATTTAAAATATGTTAATAATAGTTCTATGCCATACGCATTAAAGTTAGATAATCAGGATGAAGTAGATAAATACTTAGATAGTATATATAACACAATAATTGTAAAGGATATTGCTACTAGGAAGAAAATCTCAGACACTGGTATTTTAAGAAGTATATCTGAATTTATGTTTTCTAGTGTTGGAAATATATTATCTGTTAAGAAAATAGCTGATACTTTAACTTCAAATGGTAGAAGTATATCGGTTCATACAGTACAAAGTTATTTAGATTCTTTAGTAGAAAGTTTTATTTTTAATAGAGTATCTAGATATGATATAAAGGGTAAACAATATCTATCTAGTGGAGAAAAATATTATGCTACAGATGTTACTATGAGATATGCTTTACTGGGAAGAAAGTATTTTGATTTAGGACATATTCTAGAAAATATAGTATATTTAGAATTATTAAGAAGAGGATATAAAGTCTATATAGGTAAATCAGGAGATAAAGAAATTGATTTTGTTGCAGAAAATAGTAAAGGTGTTATATATTTTCAGGTTGCTTATACAGTAAGAGATGAAAATACTTTAAAAAGAGAATTATCTGCTTTAGAATCTATTAATGACCATTATCCAAAATTTATACTAACAATGGATTTAGATCCTGAAGTAGATTATAATGGTATTAGAAAAATAAATGTGTTAGACTGGTTAATGGATAAATAAATTGAGAAATAGAGTGAAAGATTATGTTAAAAGTAAAATTAACTGAAAACTATACAGGAGTTATTATATCCGGAGATTATGATGACTTAGACTATTTATATGACTCAATACATTATTTTATAAAAGAAGAAGAGGAAAGTATTGGAGATTACTGTTTAAAAAATCATATATATGCATTCCTATATGATTTAAGGCACGCATATCAAGGAGATAGAGAATATGAATTAGTTGATAATTCATTAAATAAAGATAAAAAAGAATGGTTAGGTATTGAAGAAAATGATGTAACAGAAAATAATTTCTATTTAAGTTTTAACTATGTAATTACAGATATAATTTTAGATATGATGATAATGAAACATTATATAGCGTGTATGAATAAAAAAGAGAATAATATTTATAATCCGTACATCAATATGGTAAATTATTTCTATTCATTAGTATTACATTCATTAAAAGGTATTCTTACACAAATACAATTTAATAAAGTACAAAAAGGTTTAATTAACTCAATTATTTGTGATGATATATATTTACCTCAATGGTTTGAAATGATTACTCTTGATTATTTAAAAATGACTAAAAAACAAAGACAACGTGAAATAATGCACATATTAGATGAAATATATAATTATATTAAATATGAAGATTACTTAGAAATGAAAAAAGAAATAGAAAAAACTTGTGAAGAAAGAAAATGTAATTTAAGTGAACTTCACTATGATGAATATTCAGAACCAATAGAGTGGTAATTTATTAGGAAAATCTTATTAATTTCTATTGACTACACAAGTCAAACTATGATATTATTTTAACTGTAGAAGATAAACGAATTTGTACATCAGAAGAGTTCAGAAATCTTCAAAAAAACAAGGACGTGATTGCAAATGAAAAACAACAACATAGTACAAAATATTGCACTGGGGGGGGTTACTCTAAGTAAAGTAAACCCTAGTTGTTTTTCATATGCTTTAAAGTGATAGGAGAAATTCTATCATTTTTTCGTGTCACAAAAAAGAAAAGAGGAGAAGTATATGAAAAGAAAAAAAGAATTAATAGTAATACTATCTAGTTTACTAGTAATAGTATTATCCGTATCAGTAGCATACTTTACTACTAAGATACTAGGTACTGGAAAAGAAATATCAGTAGAAAGTGCAGACTTAAAAGTAATCTTTACAAGTGGAAGTGGAACAATTAATGGAACTAACATTGAACCAGGATGGACAAGTGGAGAGAACACATTTACAATAAAGAATGAATCTAATGGTACATACAAATATAACATCATAATAAAAGATTTAGTAAACACATTTGTAACAGAGGGTTTCTTGCAATATAAAATAACTTCAACAGATGGTGGATATAATATGACAGACTTTGCAAATGTGCCAAAATCTGATACTGCCACAGACACAATACTGGCAGAAAATATAAGCATAGAAAAAGGTAAAACTCATACATACAAAATAGTAATAAACTACAACAATAGTGATGATGTAGATCAAAGTGCAGATATGGGTAAATTGCTAAGTGGTAAGATATTTATAACAAAAGGAACAGAATTACCGAATTTAGCAAGTAAACTTTTAGAAGATAACCCTACAATAGGTACAAGAAGTGATTTTAATACACCATTTACCACTAATACAGCAAACACATTATATAAAGCAACTGAAAATGGTACTGATGTATATTATTTTGCTGGACAAGACACAGAAAGTACACCAATAAACAATTGGGTAAAATTTGGAAAAAACTCTAGTAATCAAGATTTATACTGGAGAATAATAAGAACAAACTCAGATG
>OIYG01001766.1_pt1 | contig 15430 bp, 13 predicted proteins | sample 1587861 | NCBI WGS metagenome assembly OIYG01 (sample SAMN03283272) | human gut metagenome | biome: human-associated habitat; material: feces | host: Homo sapiens | place: Peru | collected 2012 | reverse complement strand
ACCTTTGCAGGTAGTTTACGTACGTATTTTTACGTACGCTTTTTTACGGACAAATCAAATCAAATTTAATGCAAACGGCTTTAAGCTTAAGAAATATATTTTCTGTCAATCAATTCATCCGGCATAAATTGTTGATAAGCATCTTTTGCAATGTGGGAATATATGTAACCTTCTCCAAATCCATATTTTGCGGCATCTTTATAGTGAGCATCTCTTAAATGCATAGGTGGCGCAAAATCTTTTCCACTGTTAATATCTGCTAAAGCTTCATCAATTGCCATAATTACGGAATTTGATTTTTTTGAATTTGCGACATAAATTACCGCTTCTGCAAGTGGAATTCTGGCTTCAGGAAATCCAAGTAATTCAACAGCCTGATAAGCACTTACGGCAAGAGAAAGAGCCATCGGATTTGCAAGTCCGACATCTTCTGCTGCGGTAACAATCAAACGACGAGCTATAAAACGTGGATCTTCGCCGGAGGCAATCATTTTGGCAAGATAATAAATTGCGGCATTTGCATCAGAACCTCTAAGACTTTTTTGAAAAGCCGAAGCGCAGTCATAGTGTTCTTGTTGCGAATATCTGGTTTTTCTTGATTGAGCAAGCTTTTCAAGAATATCAATGGTTAAAAATCTTCTTCCACTTTTATAATTGCTTGCAAAAAAGGCATTTTCAACTATGTTAAGCGCATATCTTGCATCGCCACGAGCCAAATTAACAATAAAATCAACCACCTCGGGGGTATATTCAATATTTTGGTTATTATCTTTTTCTAAATAATCAAATCCTTTTTCTACAACTTTTGAGATTACTTCATCAGACAAATTTTCAAGACGAATAACTTGTACTCGTGATAAAAGAGCCGGTACAACCTGGAAAGATGGATTTTCAGTTGTTGAACCAATCAAAAATAACGTTCCGTTTTCAAGATGAGGCAAAAGTGCATCCTGTTGAGTTTTTGAATAGCGATGAATTTCGTCAATAAACAGAACCGTTTTTTGTCCGTTTCTCAAAGCTTCTTTTGCTCTTTCAACGGCATCTTTAATATCTTTAACACCGGAAGTAACGGCTGAAATCTCAATAAATTGTGCATTTACGGTATTAGCAATAATTCTTGCCAAAGTTGTTTTACCGCATCCTGAAGGTCCCCAAAGGATTAGAGAAAAAAGCCTTCCTGATTTTAAAAGATTAAAAAGAGGAGTATTTTCAGATATCACATTTTCTTGTCCCAAGAATTCATCAAGACTCTTTGGACGTAGCAATTCAGCAAGTGGAATTTGCTTATTTTGATTTTCCAGTTCCGTAAATAAATTGTTCATAGTATAATTGTAACATCAAAAGGGATAAAATAAAAATGAAGAAAAAAATAATTATCGGAAGCACTATATTTTTACTAATTTTGTTAGGTTTTATATGTGTATCACTAGCACCGAGAAACACGAACTCATTAGACCAAGAAGTTGTTTTTTGGACTCTTCAAATGAACGATTTTACTCCCTATATGACCGATATTATTACGAAATTTGAATATGAAAATCCGGATATAAAAATAAAATGGATTGATGTTCCATTTTCAGAGGGTGAAAAGAGAACTCTTGCGGCAATTTTAAGTAATAATCCGCCGTCACTTGTTAACTTAAACCCTGATTTTTCAAGCGTTTTAGCACAAAAAGGTGCGCTTGAAGAAATTATGCCGGAACAACTTGAAAGTTTTAATAAGTCATTGTTAAAATCTTTGGAAGTTAACGGCAAAATGTACGCTGTTCCGTGGTATGCAACATCTGCAATCACAATCTATAATAAAGAATTGCTTGATAAAGCAGGATTTAAAATTCCACCAACAACATACGAAGCAATGGGACAATATGCGCAAGACGTAAAATCTAAAACCGGCGCTTATGTATTTATGCCAACAATTACAGAAAATGACACTATGCTTAAAATTTTGAACAAGTATAACATCAATTCTCCATATTCACTAAAAACAGCCGATTCAATAGAGATATTCAATTTCTACAAAAATTTATACAAAAACGATTTAATACCAAAAGAAAGCATTAACCAAACACACAGAGAAAGCTTGGAAAAATATATGTCTGAATACATTGTTTCAATTCAAGCCGGCGCAAACTTTTTGAACTTAATCAAAGAAAACGCTCCAAATGTGTACAAAAAGACTGACGTTTCGACACAGATTGTCGGTTCGGAAGGTCAATATGATTTTTCATTGATGAATTTTGTAATTCCTAAACGTGCCAAAAATAAAGAGGCAGCGCTAAAATTTGCGCTATTCTTGACTAATGAAGAAAACCAATTGAAACTTGCAAAATTAACAAACGTTCTAGCTACAAACGAGAATGCATTAAAAAATGAGTACTACCAAAAATATGATACAAACGACGTATTAGCTAAAGCAAGAGTTATTAGTGCTCAACAATTGAACCAAATAGAACCTGTATTACGACAACAAAAATCACAAAAAGAGATAAACAACGTAATAAACACTGCAACACAATTAATTCTGGTTGATAATGTTGACACAAAAAAAGTTTTAGAGTCAGCCTCTAAAAAATGGTCTAAGTTGATTGAATAGGCATTTACACTACGTAAAGATTTTTTTACAGTCATGCCGAGAAGGCTTATTTGTAATATAATAATTATATATAACATACAAAAATATTAATTTTGGGGGGAAATATAATGGAAGAAATGCAAGGTAGCACAACTACAGCACCTAAGCAAGAGTATGATGCAAGTAATATTCGTGTATTAGAAGGCTTAGAAGCAGTTAGAATGCGTCCCGGCATGTATATTGGTTCAACATCTCAAAGAGGTTTGCACCACTGTATTTATGAAATCGTGGATAACTCAATCGACGAATCATTAGCAGGATATTGTACAGAAATCAGAGTAAAAATCAACACAGACCACAGTATTACGGTAGAAGATAACGGTCGTGGTATTCCGGTTGATATCAAACCTGATTCAGGTAAATCAGCACTTGAAATTGTACACACAGTACTTCACGCAGGCGGTAAATTCGGTGATGGCGGTTATAAAGTATCAGGTGGGCTACACGGCGTAGGTGCATCTGTAGTAAACGCATTATCAGAAAAAATGGTTGTGGAAGTTTCAAGAAACGGCGGAGTATACAAACAAGAATATTTCCGTGGTGAACCATCTGCTCCTGTTGAAAGAATTAAAGATACAGACAAAACAGGTACAAAATCAAGATTTTGGCCTGATCCTGAAATCTTCCAAGAAACTATTGAAGTTGATAAAGACGTAGTTGCAGGTCGTTTAAGAGAAATGGCTTTCTTAAACAAGGGCTTAAAAATTATATTTATCGACGGAAGAACAAACGAAGAAGAAGTGTTCCACTATGAAGGTGGTATTGCTGAATACGTTTTATTCTTGAACAAAAACAAAACTGCAATTTTTGAAGAACCTGTTTACATTGACAAAATGGTAGGTGATTTGAGAGTTGAAGTTGCAATGCAATATACAGATGCATATAGCGAATGTATTTTATCATTTGCAAATAACATCAATACTCACAGCGGTGGTACTCACTTAACCGGTTTCAGAAACGGTATTACTCGTGTATTAAACGACTATGCACGTAAAAATAATATTCTTAAAGATTCAGAAGCTAATCTTACAGGTGATGACGTTCGTGAAGGTTTAACAGCAATTGTCAGCGTAAAACTTCCAAACCCTGAATTCGAAGGTCAAACAAAAGAAAAATTAGGTAGCCAAGAAGCTATGGGTGCCGTTCAAGATTCAATCAGAGATAAATTCCAAGAATGGCTTGAATTCAATCCAAAAATTGCAAGAACAATTATTGAAAAAACTCTACAAGCACAACGTGCCAGAGAAGCGGCAAGAAAAGCAAGAGAATTAACAAGACGTAAGACTGTTCTTGAAAATTCAACTCTTCCGGGTAAATTGGCAGACTGTTCTAACAGAGAACCTGAAAAATGCGAAATCTTCCTTGTCGAAGGTGATTCTGCCGGTGGTTCTGCAAAACAAGGCAGAAACAGAATGTTCCAAGCTATCTTGCCTTTAAGAGGTAAAATCTTAAACGTAGAAAAAGCTCGTTTGGACAAAATTTACGCTAACAACGAAATTCAATCAATGGTTCAAGCTTTTGGTGTAACTATCAGCAGAAACCCTGACGAAGTTAGCTTAGAAAAACTTAGATATCACAAAATTATCATCATGACCGATGCCGATGTTGACGGTGCTCACATCAGAACATTAATGCTTACATTCTTCTTTAGATATTGTAAACCTCTAATCGAACAAGGTTATGTTTATATCGCTCAACCACCTCTATACAAAATTACACAAGGTAAACAAAGCGAATACTTATTCGATGAAAAAGCATTAGACAAAATGTTAAAAGAACGTGGTATCAAATCTGTTTGCTTATCAGACAAAACTCGCTCTAAATCAGTTCAAGGCGAAGAATTATTGAAATTAATCTCAAATATGTCAGCTTACTACAATTCATACAACAACCCTATCTTAGGACGAATTCCTGCTGTAATGCTTAGAGGTATGGTTCGTTCAGACATTCAAGAAGCTGATTTCGACGATCAAGCAAAAATGCAAAAACATCTTGATTACTTATCACACTACCTTGTAGACCACGCTGAAAACTACAATATTTCAGAAGCTAAAGATTACAAGTTAGAATTAAAATACAGCGCCGAAAACGCAAAATATAACTTAAAATTAACATTAGCAGACGATGATTTTGTATTAATTACTCAAAGTATCGTTAAGAGTAACGAATACAAACGTCTAAAAGCTGCATACCCTCTAATTCGTGAATACTTGATTGAAGAAGAAGGTACATTAATTTTAGAAACAGACACAGAAACACACGAAGTTTCAACCTTCGCTGAATTACACAAAATTTTAGACGACAGAGGTTCTAAAGGGTTACAAATTCAACGATTCAAAGGTTTGGGTGAAATGATGCCTCAACAACTTTGGGAAACAACAATGGATCCTTCTACAAGAACTTTATTAAAAGTAAACTTGGAAGATGCAATGCTTTGTGATCAATTATTCGACATCCTTATGGGTGACAAAGTTGAACCTAGACGTGATTTCATTCAACAACACGCTGTATACGCAACTAACATTGACGCATAGGTTACATTTTATAAAACAAAAAGGAAAAAATTATGAAAAAAGAATTGATATTTTTAGGACCTCCGGCTTGCGGTAAAGGTACTCAAACAAGCAAACTTGCTGAACACTTGAACTTTCCGCATGTTGATACAGGTTCTTTATTAAGAGCTGCTGTTAAAAATCAAACTCCGGAAGGTGTTACAGCTGAAAGCTACATGTCAAAAGGTCAATTGGTTCCTGTTGAAGTTGTTGCAGCTATCATCAAAAGAAGACTTGCCGAACCTGATTGCGCTAACGGATACGTTTTAGACGGGTTCCCAAGAAGCGTTGAACAAGCAGGCATGTTAGAAGAAATTAACAAAGAAGTAGACAAAGAAGATGCTGAATTTAGAGCTGTTTACTTTGATATTGATACAGAATTGTTAATCGAAAGAATTGTTAACAGAAAATCTTGTCCAAAATGCGGTGAAATTTACAACATGAAATTTAAAGCACCTAAAGACGGTGTTCACTGTGATAAATGTAATTCAGAATTGACTCAAAGAAAAGACGATACTGAAGAAATCGCAAGAGCAAGATTTGAAACTTATTACAAAGAAACAGCACCTTTAACTGAATACTACGAAAACAAAGGTGTTTTAAGAAAAATTGATGCTAACGGTAGTATTGAACAAGTCTGGGAAAGACTTTTGAAGGCTGTAAATGATTAATAGAAAATCAAGAGATGAAATAAAAAGAATGAAGCACGCAGGGCATATTGTTGCCCTCGTGCATAAAGCTATGAAGGAAAATATTAAGGCCGGAATGTCTACTAAAGACCTTGATGATATCGCTATGGAAGTTATTCATGCAAACAAGGCTATTCCTACATTCCTTGGCTACAACGGTTTTCCGGCAAGTATTTGTACATCAATTAACGAAAATGTCGTTCATGGAATTCCGTCAAAAGATGTCATTCTAAAAGAAGGCGATATTATCAGTGTTGATGTCGGCGCAACTTACGGTGGTATGGTTGGCGATAGTGCTTGGACTTACCCTGTAGGTAAAATTGCACCTGAAATCGAAAATTTGTTAAAATTCACTGAAGAATCACTATTTGCAGGTATTGCTCAAATGAGAGCAGGAAATGTTCTTGATGATATTTCATCAGCAGTTGAAGCTGTTGCAAATAGAGAAAAATTAGGTATCGTTCGCCAATACGGCGGTCACGGAGTAGGACACGTTATGCACGAAGATCCATTCCTATATAATTACAGTGTTGGCGATAAAACTTTAATTAAATCCGGCATGGTTATTGCAATTGAACCAATGCTTAATCTTGGTTGTGATGAAGTTATTCAACTTCCTGATGAATGGACAGTTCAAACTGCAGATAAAAAACCGTCTGCGCACTTTGAACACACTGTTCTTGCAACTGACGGTGAACCTGAATTAATGACAATTATTCGTGAAGAGTTCCTTTAATCTTACGAAAATAAACTATTTGCATGATTTGTAACATGTGAAAATATAGTTTAATAAGTAAAAAGAACAATATGGAGTGAAACATGGATATTTTTGCAGTAGTAGGATTATTTCTAGGTATAACATTCATCCTTACAGGTCAAGCACTTGAAGGTGGTAATTTAGGACAGTTATTACAATTGACAGCCGCATTCATCGTATTCGGTGGTACTGCCGGTGCCGTTGTACTAAGTTTTCCGCCAAGAGTTTTAAAAAAAGCTATATCTCTTATTAAAGATGCTTTTGTACCTCCAAATGTAGATTTGAATGTTTTGATTGCAGAAATCGTTAAATTTGCTCAAAAAGCTAGAAAAGAAGGCGTTATTTGCTTAGAAAGAGAAGCAAAAGATGCATCTGATGTCGTTTTAACAATGGGCTTGGAAGCTGTTGCCGATGGTGCTGATCCAACTTTGGTTCAAGCAATGATGGAAAACCAAATTGCTCAACAAGAAGAAGAAGTTCACACAGGTGCAAAAGTTTTTGAATCTGCTGGTGGCTACTCTCCAACATTAGGTATCATTGGTGCCGTTATGGGTTTAATCCAAGTAATGCAAAACCTTTCTGATCCATCAGCTTTAGGTGCCGGTATTGCCGTAGCGTTTGTTGCTACAATTTACGGTTTGTTTGCGGCAAACTTATTACTAATACCTTTAGGCACACGTATTAAGTTAAACTATGCAAAAGTTTTCTTAGGCAAAGAAATTATGGTTGAAGGTGTTTTAGCTATTCAAGCAGGTGAATCACCTGCATTAATCGAAAGAAAATTGCAAGCTTATATCATCGATAGAACTAGCATTGAGGAAGATGAAGAATAATAATGGCAAAGAAGAAAAAAGCAGAAGATCATGAAAATCTAGAGAGATGGCTCGTTTCTTACGGGGACTTCATCACGCTGTTATTCGCAACCTTCGTTGTGCTATATGCTCTTTCCCAAATTGATTTAACAGAATTTGCATCATTAGAAGACAGTATAAGAAAAGCATTTAATGCTCCTAGTGTCTTAGAGGGTTCAGACTCTATTTTAGATTCAAAAGGAGCTTCAATATTAGAGGCAAGCGCTGCAGATAGCACGATTGCGCCATTAATGTTAGAATACATAAGTCAAAAATACGAAGAACAATCATTTGAAGATATTAAAGAATCTATTGACCAAATGTCTAAAAATGGTGATTTAGAAGGCGTAGATGCCCAAATTACAGAGAAAGGTCTTTTAATCACAATGAAAAACGACCTATTATTCTACTCAGGTTCTGCAACATTGAACGATAAAGCCTTAAAAACACTTGATAATGTTGGCGTGTTAATTGGTGAAAAATTCGCTTTACACTATGTAAGAGTTGAAGGTCACACAGATAGTCAACCAATCAACACTTTTATGTTCCCTTCAAACTGGGAATTATCAGCTGCACGTTCAAGCAGTATCATTCGTTATTTAATTACACGTTTTAAATTTATGCCAAACATATTTACTGCAGTTGGTTATGGCGATACACGCCCTGTAGTAGACAACAAAACATCTGAAAACAGAGCTAAAAACAGACGTGTTGAGATTTTGGTGTTAAAAAACAAATTCAAAACATTTGAACATGCTTCAAACTCAGTAATGAAGCAACCTAAGAAAGAACAAGAAGCGTTCCAAGCTGAACGTATGGCAACAATTCAAAGAGTTAAGAATGGTTCAAAGGCATTTGAAAACTTGCAAACAACAAGTGTAGAAGATGAAGTTACACAAATTGAATCAAGCGCAACAACTTTAACCCAACCTAAACAAGCAGAAGAAGATACTACAAAAAAATCTTTATCAATAAAAAATAGATCTTTATATGAACAAACTTCAAACATAACAAAATCGTCTAAAAATGATGATGAAGCTTGGATTAAAGATGCAAAACACGATAAAATTTTACAAAAAGACATCAACAAACAATTTGATGTAGTTGGACAATAATTATGGAATATTACGTAGGAATATCAATGGCGCCAGCCTCAACAATTGATACGGGAGTTGCTGTAATGGACTCTTTCGGCAAGATAATACTTGTTGATAAATTGTATTCAATGAAAGATATTCAATTCTTTTTAGATAATTATTCTTCATTAAAACAATCGCACATTTGCATTTCTCTACCTTGGGACAACTCAATGCTGGAAGGCAAATGGAGAATCTTATCTAAACCTTATCAAATGGTTCAAAGTAACGAACACTTTTTAAATAGAGAAAACTGGACACAAAGATATTCAAACAGAGGTTGTGAATATTATAGAACCTTAAAAAATGAGCAAGGTATTGATATTAGCAGATTTGAGCTATATATTACACGTCAGGACATGAATTTAAGTTCTTATTTTAAAGAAAGAACACCTGCAGATTGCAAATTTTTGCAAAACGCATTAAAGATTGAATACCAATTGGAAGATATTCCGTCAAATATGATGCCAATGAGCCAATTAGAGGCTATCGTAGGCGCACTAATTATGCGTGAAAGAGCAAATAATCCGACAAATATAAAGAAACTATTTGACTTTGGAGGACTAGAAGTTATTAATATTGCAAAAGCAATCAATACGCATAATGAAGATGAATAATTAATTGTAAAATAATGTTACAAAAAACTCATGAGTTCCAGAAATACTAGCAATTTTTATAATTTGTAGACTTTATATAGTTACAAGGTAGTGTGTTTAGAAAGGAAATTCATGTATCCTAATATGATGAATCCGATGATTCAACCATATACAATGGTTCCAATGATGCCAATGCAACCAACAACCATTAAGATTGAAATAACTCCAAATGGTTTTCAACCTCAAGTTAAAGTAGAGCAAGAAGAAGCAAAGAAACAAGCACCTAAAGAAGAAGCAAAAACTTCAGTTTATGATATGCCAAAAGCTTCTGTTTATGAACCTAAAAAAGCAGAAGAAAAGGTTGCAGAAAAAGAAGTTGAAGATAAAAAACAAGAAACAACTATGGCTCAAGCCTTAGCGGCACAAGCTGCAGTTCAACCTGCTCCTGTAGTTCAAACAAAAGCGGTAGAAGTAGCAAAAGCGGACGATACAAAAGAAACAAAAGCAACTCCAAAACGTCCGGAAATTGTAAAACCTGAAACAATGAAACCTGGTATTGATTTGAATGGTTTAGTAAGCATATTAACAAGCCCTGATTATGAAGAACAAGCTGATGCAATGGAAGCAATCTCAGAAGTTGCAATGTATGCTCCGGATAAAGCAGAAGAACTTTTAGATAACAAGGTTGTTGATAACTTACTTGATATTATGGGTAAAGACACTTCTAAATTAGAAGGTAAAGATAAAGAACTTGCAGAAAGAAACAAGGAATATGCAATGTTCACAACAGCTACATTACAAAAACTTTATGCTGATGGTGTAAAGGATTTAGCTAAAACAACAGTTCCTGCTGATGACTTAATCGGTATGGCCGGAATTGTAAACGAATTAAAAACAAACAAAAACGCAAGCGTTAGAGAAGCTGCTGTTGCTTCAATCGGTTATATGACAAGACCTGAATACAAAAAGGACTTAGCTCCATTGTTAAAAGAAGCAGCAAATGACCAAGATGCAAAGGTTAAGGCTCAAGCAACGAAACAGCTAAACGCAATGGCGTAATTAATAGATTTTAACAGGGCGGTTATGCAAAGCATAACCGCCCCTTTTTACACATAATTTTACTGACAATTACCAATTTCACAGAGTGAGAATTTAAGAGTTGAGGAATTTTTTGAGAGTGGAAGAAAATTTTTGTAGTACATTTTTTCTTGATTAAATTCTGTATCATTTAGCCTTTTAGTTTTTATGTAACCTAAATCTTCAAGAGAACATGCTCCACCGGTTACGACTCCGCTACCGTTACACAGTGGCTTTGGAGGAAATAACCAAGAGATGAAGAAAAACATTAAACAAACAGTTGCGATTATAAATATATATTTCATAGACACCAATACTAGACTATAATTATAGAATAGCCGTTTTTGAGTCGTAAAACATCCCTATAAAGTCTAAGATTTACTTAGCAGAAAGTAGTGATTTCGCAAAATCAATTGAAGAGTCTGAGTTGTCACCTGATGCCAAACTTGCAATTGCTAAAACTTTTTCATCATCATTAAGTGCTTTTATTGTAACCTCTGTTTCTTCACCTTGTTCTTTAGAAACTAAGAAATGTTTATCAGCTTTTGCTGCAATTATAGCCTGATGGGTAATTACAATAATTTGTCTGAATTTTGCAAGTTCAGAAATTTCATCGGCAACACTTTGAGCGGCTTTGCCTGAGATACCTGTATCAATTTCATCAAAAATAACAGTGTCAATCTCATCAGATTTTGCAAAAATTGTTTTTATTGCAAGCATAACTCTTGAAATTTCACCACCTGATGCAGTTTTTGCAAGTGGAGAAAGATCTTGAGATACGTTTGTTGAGATGTAGAATTCAACCTCGTCAATGCCGTCAGAAGAAAGTTCTTTCGGTGTTATTCTAATTTCAAACCTTGATTTTGCCAGTTCTAATTTTTCTAACTCGTCTACAATTAGCGATGATAGGACTTGAGCGTAATCCTTACGCTTTGCCGAAATGTCATTGGCTAATTTATTCAACTTAATTAGTATTTTATCAATTTTTTCTTGCAACTCGTCAACATTTTTTGATGAAAATTCAATTGTACTCAATTCATCAGAAAGCTTGTCATAGGTTTGAAGCACTTCCTCTAAAGTTGCCCCGTATTTACGTTTTAACTTGTCAAACAAATATAAACGTTCTTGCACCTCATTCAAACGTGCTGTATCACTGTTAATTGATTGATAATAATCACGTAATGTTGCTGACAAATCTCTTGTAAGTTCAGAAATTTCAATAATTGATTGTTCTGCCGGTTCTAATGCTCTATCCATATCAACCGCTTTTGAAATGTTCGCCTTAATTTGTAACAGCGCATCAATCAACGAGCCTTCATCACCGTTTAATGACCAGTAAGAGCCTTGTGTTAGTTCTTGTAACTTTTCGGCATTTTCAAGCACACTCAACTCGTTTTGAAGAGTTTCTTCCTCATTCACATCTTCGATATTTGCTTGCTCAATTTCATTAATTTGAAACTTTAAGAAATCCAATTGAGATTCTGTTGCATTTGCTGAATTTTGAGCCATTTCAAGGTCTTTTAATAGCCCTTGATACTCCTTGTAAAGGTGTTTATACTCTTTTAACTCTTCACCGTATAAATCACGAGCATAGTTGTCTAAAAGAACAATGTGAGATTTTGGTTGCAAAAATGCGTAAGTTTGATGTTGCGAATGAATATCCAATAACATTTCTTTTAAAGATTTTACAAACTCTTGATTTACTAAAGTACCGTTTACACGAGTCCTTGAAGAAGTGGAAGTTATTTCTCTTGAAAGAATTATTTCATCTAAGTAATCAATGCCATTTTCGTCAAAAAGCTCTTTTAAATTAGAATTTTCAGACTTTATAAATAACTCGATTAAAGCTTTTTCTGCACCTTTTTTAATAACATCTTTCATAGGTTTAGCACCAAAAGCTATATCAATAGCATTAATTAAAATACTTTTACCTGCACCTGTTTCACCGGTTATAACGTTTAAACCGTTGTCAAAATCTACGGTCAAATCTTCAATCAAAATATAATTTTTTACGTGTATTGATTTAATCATAAGCTTCTTGGAGATACCCCCCAATGTAATTTGTCACGTAAAACAGAATAAAATTCTTCATCTTGCAATAATGCCAAATATGCTTTTTGCTCCGCTTTTTCAATTAAAACTTCGTTTGAAACGTCAATTGAATCAGCACCATCTGCAATTAAGTTAAACTCGTTACTTTCGCCTTCTGCAGTTGTAATTTTTATAACCTCGTTTGATGGTACAACCAAAGGTCTTGCTGTCAAAGTGTGAGGACAGATAGGAACTATTACTAACGCATCTAACATCGGATAAATTACAGGCCCGCCTGCAGAAAGTCCGTAAGCTGTAGAACCTGTCGGAGTTGATACAATCAATCCGTCAGCTATATAATCGCATACAAATTTGTTATTAATGCTTAGAACAAAACGTGATGAGCGAGTTGCGCAAGTGCCTTTTACAACAAAATCATTTAAAGCATATTGACTACCTGATTTAATCATCAAACGCTTTTCAACATTAAAATCGTTTTCTAAAACTCTATCAACAGCAATCTGTATATTATCAACACTAACTTGTGACAAATACCCTAAACGCCCTAAATTAACACCCAAAACAGGGGTTTTTGACATTGCATAAAACTTTGAAACATGAAGAATCGTGCCATCACCACCAACCGCAAAAACAAAGTCAAAGCCGTATCTCATTTCATTAATCTCTAAAATCTCAGGCTTTGCACCCTTTTCGATTAAACTTTGCTCTAATTTTTGCAACACCGGATAAGGGTTCTTTACCCCCTTGTTAAATACTACAGCGATATTTTTAACACATTCCATATGACTATTTTACAACGTAAAATAGGATTTTTCAATTAATTAGTAAAAAAGGCGCCTCGGGTAATACCCGAGGCGCCTTTAAAGTTGTTATTTACTAGCCGTTTTGACAGTAAGTAAAGCTCTTTTGAACATTTGCAGTGATAATTGATTTAACAGATTCGTAATCGTTTGTTAACCCTGAATATTCAGTTTGTAGTTTTGTCAATTCAGTATCAAGTTGTTTTTCTTTACGGTTGATTTTTCTCATTTCATCTTCGTAATAGTGTTCAGCTTTTGATTTTGCATCAGAGTCAGATACTTCGGTAAATAAACCTGAGTTTTTAGCATTGCTTGTAGTTCCGTTAGCATAAATTGTATAACTACCATTTTTTAATGCTTCAGTTAATTTAGTTTTATCTGTAACAAGAGTATCTGTAGCCCAACCTTTATTTTTTAATGCATTGTAGATTGAAGTATAGTATGAAGCTATAGATTCATTTGTTGCATCTGTTTTTGCTGGTGCACTTGAACCACCTGATGATTTAACAGCTGTCAATTTTACATCAACTGTTTTTTCTTGGTTTATTACTTTGTTCTGTGACCCGTCTTCATCGTAAATTGCACCGCCAGACATAGTGTTCATTAAGTCATTAACAATATCTTGAACCAAGTTACCTAAGTTTAATGTGAACTGCCAAGAGTTATTACCTTGCTCTGAACATCTTGTTGCAACGATACCGTGTAAACCTGTAGCAGCCATTACACCAATTGCAACTGCGCCTTCATTATATTTTTGGTTTGCATCATCAAAAACGTCATTCCAGCCTGAATCGTAGTCACCTTGTTTTTGAGCATATGCTAATGCAGATTTTCTAGCTTCTGCCCATTTTGCACTCTTATCATAAATATCGCCATCACCTTTACCTTCGTCCCAGTAAATGTTGCTCGAATATGATTTATTATATTTACCTACACTAGTTGTTACTGCTTTTTTTGCAGCTTCTGCATCAAAACCTAAATCTGATAAAGCTGTTAATAATTGAGCACTAATAGTGTTTGTTAAATTGTTTAAGTTGCTTTTGATACCTGTCAAGTCAGGTAAAGCCGTATTAGAAGCTCTCATTGCTGAACCTAACATAATACTGCTGGACATATTGCCTGCATTACTGTATAAGTCAGAAATTGATACAGTCTTTTTACCAATGTCTGTAATTCTTCCATTTCTCCAATTACCATTATAAGTAGGTACGCTATCTGACAATGCAAAGTATGCAGTAATACCATTTGATGATTCATTAAATACATTAATAGCTGAATTGTTATTAGCTAAATCATCAAATTCGCTGGTAGTTACACCACCAGCAGCAAATTGACCTTTAATCCAGCTATAAGTAGCAGTAACAAATCCATTAGTAACATCGCCTGTTCCGGTGGCAACTTTACCTAACAAATCATTAATTGACATTTTTCCGCTTAATGCTGTTGAAGCACCAGCTGCTGCCGGTTTATCAGATGAATCAGCTGCTGCGGCGATTTCGTCACTGCCTGTTACTGCTTTTATAAATGATTTTGCATCAGGATATTTTGATGTTATGTCACCTGCATTACCTGTTTCTGCTAAACCATATTTTGCAATATCACTTGCGCTTAAAGCTACTTTGCCTGCACTGTTTAACAATACATTGGCTGAAGTTAAGCCGTTTACAGCGCCTGTTGCACCCATTAATGAGTCATAGCTAATGTCTACACCATCTGCAGCTTTCAATGTTGTCGCTGATAACATCTTATTGTATGTTGATGATACTTCATCTTCATCTCTAGCCAATATCATATTTTGGTTTGATATACGTTGCATTTGAGCTGACACATCGTTTTGTCTTGATGTGATGAACAATAATCTTGCTTGTGATGCTGCTAAACCCATAATGTTCTCCATTTGTGTCATAATTTACATTATCTATGTCATCAGAACCTGTAAATTAGACTTTTTGTGCCTGCTTAAAGAATCAATATCCGTTTTTATTGCTCTTTTTATCAATCCTCTAAGTGTTTACATTATAATAAACTCATTTTCCCTAGAAAAATTGACTTTTATTATTGAATTATAGCACATTTTTTTACATTTGTTAACATTTGATACAATTATTTACATTAATTTAATAAATGGTAAAAAATAAAAAACTAATAAAACAACCGGTCGGATTTTGATAAATCAAAATCCGACCGGTTTAAGTTTATTAATTATAATTTAGAATTATAATTTTTCAGCAACCATTAATGTAGTTTCAGCTAATCTTGTAGAATAACCACATTCGTTATCATAC
>OIYG01001760.1_pt1 | contig 15480 bp, 9 predicted proteins | sample 1587861 | NCBI WGS metagenome assembly OIYG01 (sample SAMN03283272) | human gut metagenome | biome: human-associated habitat; material: feces | host: Homo sapiens | place: Peru | collected 2012 | reverse complement strand
CATGACTTGGCACTGTAGCCCCATTATCTGAAGATAGTTCCAAAGGAGTTGCATCAATTGTTTCCTGCTTTACAAACTTAAAGGAATATTCACCATTAAGAGTTGGCTCCTGGAGGATATAAGTTTTTCCATTATTTGTTACCACCTTGGCATCGTCATTATTTGCCCAGGTACACTTCAAAACATATTTCTCTACATTTGCTGCAAGTTTTGAGAAATCAAAAGACACAGTACAGTCTGCTTTATCTGCATAATTATTATCATGAAAGTAAATCAAATCAGAACCTTTAACTGCTGATGAAGAATTACTCAATATATCATTTATGGTAAGAACAGGAGTGGTAGCAGTCTCAGAGTCAAACAATTGCCAACGCAAATACGTTGCTTTAAAATCAGAATCAAAATCAAGCAAAGTAACGCTAGTAGAAGTCGCAGCAGTTGGGATAATAGAAGTTCTCTCTGCTTTTGAAAAGTCAGTTGACTTACTGCCATACTTAACAGCAGAAGACTTCAAGCCATCTTCTGTATATATATCGAACTCCATCTTCGTGACACCTGCAAGATTCTCTTTCTGGTTTAAAAGTTCGGCATCGTTTGAAAGAAGGAGGACCAATTTCGAATTATGAATACTTGGTTCAAAACTTTCCACAGCAAATTGAAAATGTGCTGCATACATATCACCTGTTTTCCTAATATAAACATATTCATTATCTCTCCATTGCTGTTTCCAATCTTCAGATGTAGTCAATGTATTCGAATACACACCTTTTATTGTCCAAGAAGCAGTACTTAGTTTAGCACCATCTTTTTCGAAATAGAAAGCGCATACAGTATACTTATTAAGAGCATATTCACTAAAATCCATCTTTAATTCAGTATTGCTAGCAACAAAGTAGCCATCACTAGCCCATCCTTCCACTGGCATTAAAACCAATGAAAGGAGGAGGATGAGAGTACGATATATGTTTTTAATCTTATTCATAGCGATAGTATTTACGTGTATAATGTTTACGAGCAGCATAGCTGCTTAAATCCTTTGTGAAAAGTATCTTATATATAAGTTCTTTTCCAGAGACACCTGGTACAGGGACTGTGACCTTGTAGAGGGCGCTCTGCTTGTCGGCATTGTCATCATTGAAGATACCTTCGAAATAGCCAGTGGTTGTATTCCATGATGGAAGGGTTTTAAAAACCAGCTTGGCATTCGTTTCGGCAGCAGTTTTATCTGACATACCATCTTCTTGGATTAACTCCCATTTTACATTGGTATAGTCGATACTAGTTACCTTTGGGTCTTCACTTGCTTTAACTAGCTTTGGCTGGATATGGAATTCCTCTTCCGGGTAATAACAGGTGTAGGAAAGAGTGGTTCCGTTATCTGTTATGGATGGATAGAGACCGATGGCTGTGAAGGACTGAACATCAAACGTCAACTTGTAATCATCTAATGAGATTGGGAGAATGTGATGGTCGTTGCGAGCTATCGTTGTCCAATCCTTGAACAGGGCGTAACGCTTGACTCCTGCTGAAGTATTCAGGTTGATGATGAAATACTTGGAAGTATTGCCCGCTGCGCTTTCATTCACATAGAATGAAATCTCATTCTCTGGCTTATAATCGGTTACACCTGCCTTTATCGTCTTTGGCGAAGACAGCGTATATCTATAATTATCCGTTGCAGCCTGCCCTACCAGATTTGGAATACATGTAACCTCATCTTTATCTGCACCAGATGATGCATCTGAATGCTTTGGCAGCAACATGATGTTTTCTGCATCTCCATTCTCACTACTGTTCTTTGTTATATCACTGATGGCAATATCATTGATTTCCAAAGGAGTAGCACTTGGATTCTTAAACTGGAGTGTAATCTTAGCCAGCATTCTTACTACCCAAAGATTAGTTTTGTCTGGCTTACCGGAAGCATCTACCGTTACTTCCTGCTTATTGCTCATTGGAATACCTTTACAGTCTGTGGCATTCACATTGAAGCCATTGCCGTTCATCATCCATTTCATGTTGTCGAAATCTACAGTAGCATCTTTGGCAATGCCCAATTCTTTTGCTGTAAGATTGGCAAAGGAATAGACCTGATAGGTAGCATTCTCTTTAGGAAGATCCTTGATTGTGACTTCATCTTTAATGCGATTATTAGCCGATACATCCGTATTCTCTGCAAAAGAAACAACCTTGTTGTCTTTTACAAAGGCTACTACCCAACTCTTCATGTTTTCTGCATCTACGCCATCATTCCATGACAAACTAGCTCTGGTTCCAGAAGAAGGAGCTGTAGAAAGAGTCATGTGGACGGTAATCTTGTCGCCTGGGTTATCGCCTCCACTGTCTCCCTGTATAGGGTCTGCACTATCTGTGGAGCAAGCCGTCATAAAGGCTAGCACCATCAGAATCAATGCCGTATGTATCGTCTTAATCGTTTTCATTGTTTTGAAAGTTTAAGTTCAAACTATACTTTCTGTTTATCTGTTTATTTCATTTTTACATTGTTGTCTCGTCGTGAGTATAGGTTGCCCATTTTCTCACGTTGAGGGTAATCTTCATTCCATCCGGTCCCTTGCCTGTAATTCCATCGATACGAACCCGATAGATGTTATTGCGGACTATGCCGTTATGCATTTTATCATTAGTTGTACCATTTCCCGTTGGGTCGCTATGGCGAATGACGTAGGTGTAAGCCTTATCAGTACCAACAGCACCATCTTTAGGATGAGAAGAACGACCGGCTTTTATATCTGCATCTGTTGCAACTACCCAATCGCTTTTCTCATAATACTTACCCTTAAAGACAAGCCCTGTTGCATATTGCTCATTATTATCGAAAGAGGTATTCTCTTTTACATAATCGAGAATATAATAGGCGGTCTCTGGATTGTAGGGATTTTTATCACTAGCCCTAGGATTGGTAGAATGCGTATGAGTTTTTCCTGCATCACGAGTCTGATAAAAAGACTCATAAGAAGCGTTTGCCCAATACTCATCTGTATTCTTAGGATATTTAAAAGTAGCCTCGCTCTTATTTAGAGAGGTAGGATCCACCACATAATTAGTGTTCTGCTTATTTCCATCATCTTCTTCCAGACCAAGATACGTCAAATTAGACAATTTATTATCCGTTGCAGTCCGTCTAAAGACATATTCCTTAGAAGTTAATACATTATAAGGACGAACGTACTCTAGTACAAAACCACCTATAACATCTGTACCCTGAGTGACATTATAGCAATAATTGCACAAGTGCGTCTTTCCATCTAACTTATAACGCTGTACATGTGGCACAATATCTATTCTTGCAGCCAAGCGCTCTATCTCATGGTTAATAATAAAAGGGTCATCCTCCGTTCCGGATCCTTTTTCTATAACCATCGAACTCTTGCCACGGGAAGACATTACGAATGCAGAAAAGCCACTTAATTCTCCTTTTTTAGTAAAGGATGCATTATCAGCACGATTAAAAACATCAGTAATCAACTGATCTCGGACATCAGATAACTTACGTCCTTGATAAGCAGATAAGTCACCAACATTAGCAACAACCAAGAAACGGAGTTTAGAATCATTCAAAAACTTCGGATCCACTTCTACTGCTATGGTACGACTGCCATCAGACGTTACATTAGGAAAATAGATTACTTTTTCAATTATAGCATCATTATCTGTCAAATCTGCATTATCAGTGTGAAAGAAGAGTAAGGACATATTACTTACTGTTCTCTCATAAGTTTCTCCTTTATGGTCACCATTACCTTTTTCTCCTCCAAAAGGAGTTGGTTCGAATGTATAATTTTCAGCTCTAGTTATTCGTGAGTCCTCACCAGCTACGTTTATAGAAACAGCCAAAAACACCTTGCTATTATCATACGCAATAGGAAAGTCGCTGATATTGTCTCTCATACAGGATGTGAAGGACATTACCAGTAACAGGGCTAGAAATGAACGTATTATGGTTTTCATCTTAAACATACACTTTACTACTTTAGAATTTACAAAAAGCCAGTAGGACTTAATTTTATATAGTTTGACTCTGTTCGGATTCGAGAGTATTCAACTCTGTTCGGATTCGAGAGTTTTAATGGAGTTCTTCGAACTGGATGCGCTTGCTCCAACTCAGTACATTCACGCTGATGGTGATGTAACAATACTTGAGCTTGCCACCCTGGATAAAGAACTGAAGTTTGTAATCGTAGGCACGGTCAAGGAATTCCTGTGCACTGTAACTGTACTCTTCACTGGTGCGAAGACGACTCAAGAGGTCAGGAAGATTTACATTTACTACAGTATTTCCGGTCTCCTTACTCTTGATGAGGAGATGACCATCCTGTTTGTAATCATCGTGCTTCAGAATACGGGAGGTCATGAAGTCGGCATGAGCTATCTTGCCCTGCTCTGTTTCGTCAACAGTATTCCATGTGGCATGAGGAGTATAAACAACCTTACGGCTCTCATCGAGAGAGTTATCCCAAAGAATGCGGGCATTATGGTCCTCGATGGTCATTGTGTAATCGTTGACATCCATGTCTTGTGGAGAGTCAAGGTCACGAAGCGCTACGTTAATCTTCTTGGTATCACGCACCAGAGGAATAGTAGCATAGGCAGCTTTGGATGAAGATACCTCAACAGATTCGAGCATCTTGCCATGCCAAAGTGTATCCAATGGCATGGCATGATTCTCTACTTCATCATAGTCACCACGGTTCTGGTGGTCGAGATTTACCTCTAACTTCTTGATATCACTGCCGTTAGCAGGTTCTGTACGAACGAACTTAGCGCGGCCGGATACCATTTGTTCAGCATAAGCATTCTGTCCTGCGAGTGCAAGGAACTGATATTTGCCTGGCTGTAGGTTCTCGACGTGCATTACATAATTTGGGTCTTTGAGAGGCGATGATAGCGCAGAGTTCGTCTCGGTCTGTTGGGTTATATAGTTTCCTTTGTCGTCGAATACATACAGCGTTACCTGTCCAACATGGTCATTGAACATGTCGGCACGCTGGAGGTTATAATCATACTTAAATTTAACATATACACCATTAGGGCAGTCGCTGTAATCCTGATGCCACATATCGTTGCACGAGGTGACGACTGTCAGGGTCATGGCGGCAGCCATGACACCCTTCAACCATTTATTTATCTTCTGCGCTATCATATCGCTAATCAATTATAGTTTTCTATTTTTTATCTTATAATGTATTTACATCTTAGTGCAAAATAGCACCCTGTGTACGCTTAGCCCAAGAGAGGACGTTGATCTTAACAGCGATGTAAGACTTCAATTCATCATCAGTATCAGTAGTAACTTCTGGAACCTTTGGAGAACCCAATCCCTTAACTCCTTCTACAGTAATATCATACCAGTTATTACGGAGTACACCATAACGACCTAAATAGTTACCATCACGATTAGTGCCTTTTGGGTAAACACCAGATGCTGATGAAGGCTTCTCTGTTTCTGTTGAATTCCAAGGTGTCAAATCATCACCAAAGTGCTTGATACGAACGAAATAATAAGACTCACCATTCTTATATTCCTGAATAGAACCAAGTCTAGCCATTACAGTTTTTATATAATCAGAAGGTAAACTTGTTACTCCTGATACATATGTAACACCAGTAATTCCTATTGAATTAAGAGTGACATCACCAGCTTCATCTGTAAAATTAACAGTCAAAGAATTTTCATCAACTTTTGCAGGAGAAGTCACATTAGCTTCAATCCATGAACCATATTCCAAGAGGAACTGCTTCTTAATCTCTTTTTCTACAGCATCTCTATCAAAGATTGTATTCTCGTCACCATTAATTACGTAAAATGTGTTACCACTATTCAGATTAGCCTTAATCAAAACACGAGTTGTATACTTATCAATTTGATTATCTACATCAAATGTATTTTCAAAACAGTATTGAGGATTCTCATTTCCAAACTCAGAACTAAAAGTTGCAGAACTATTAAATGTTGCAGACTTATTACCTGTTGTATCATAATTAGGATCTTTTGCAAAGTAAGTACGATACATACCAGAACCAACCCCATTTGAACCAACAAAACGATATTTATTGGTAACACCAGTAGTTGCATTAGATGCCAAACTTAACCATGATTCATATCCTTCTGTTGAACGCACCAAATAAGTAGTTTTATTTGTATTATCCAAAGTCCATGATGTAACCTTAAATGGAACCAAAGTAGTTTGTTTAGCATCAGTGTAAGATCCTTCTACCTTTGTTACTGAAGACTCCTGCATAGTAACCTTAGCAACACCACGTTCTACATAAATCTCTGCAGGAGCTGATTTTGCTTCAGCTTCTGTTCCCTTAATTTTACCATCAAGACTAACCAAGGTATTTATAGTAGCACCACTTGGGTCACTACTACCACCAGGCTTGTTTGCTAATGGCGCATTTGCCATATAAAAACCAGCTTTGGTCAAATCCTTACCATCAGTAGCAGTAGACTTTGTTAAAAAATCATTTAGCGTTCCTGAAAATGAAGAACCATCAATAGTGATGCTTCCATTTTCTCCAAGTGTAAACACATTATTGCTATTCAAAACAACAAGAGCTAAATAATTTGTTGAAGGAGCTTCAACCTGCTGAACTATAGTTGCAGATGTTGTTGTAACATTATCTGTATTACCATTATCTGTCCAAGGTGCTGTATTCAATGGATATGCCATTTTAAACTGTGCCGTATTCTCATCAGAACCATCAAAAAGCAAAAGAGTTGCATTTTTGACGTCATACTCAGATTTCATACCTGCATCAAACTGGTCATTCACTGAAGAACCAGCACGTGAGCTGCTACCAGACTGGCTAGGCAGATTAATTGTAAATGCTACATAGCCTTTGCCACTCTGATTAGCAGGAGTGTTACCACCATTCAAGTCATCACTACTTGAACAAGAACCGAGCATCAGACCTGCCAATACTGCGGAAAACAATAACGATTTTTTCATAATTGATAAATTTAATTCGATTGATATTTTTATTCCTATTTATTACCTTTTATAGATTCTCGAGATTCTCCTGAGCTGCCTTGACACCTGCCTTGGCTGCCAAGCCGAAGTAATGACGAGCCTGCTGGTCATTGCCCTTCAATGCCTCGTATACACCACGGGCATTCTGAGCCGCAGGACTGTTGCCAGCCTTGTCAAGATAAGCCTTGGCACCATCGGCATCACCGGCATTCAAACGGGTATTGGCTGCATTGAGATTGGCTGTTTCGTTCTCTGGGAACATGCGGACGGCAATCTCCATCACGTCGTTAAACTCCTTACTGCCAGGCTCATAGGTCTGAGCCACCAGGAACATCTCTTCCTGACTGAGCTGCTGTGGCTTGGTCTTGATAATCTCCTTAGCCTCAGCTACATCGAATGGCTTCACCTTATAAGTGATGCGATAGTCGGAATGGCGGAGGGCAGGATACCAGGTATCAAGCATGAAGCGATACTCTGACGGATACAGCTTCTTGATTTTCTGCTCACGGGCATCCGGATCCATCTTCACATCATTGGCAATTGCCAGAATCTCTGCCTTATGCTCCAGGTTACTCTCCTTGAGATAGTTGCGGAGACCATCCCAATCCTCTGCCGTAGAAGAAACGGTGAAGAGCTGGGTTGGCAGGGCTACCATACGGCGAACATAATCGGTAAGGGTCTTGGCACGGTTCTTTGCCAAATAGTCATTATGGCTGTAAGGACTCTCAGGAGAAGCATAACCATGAATGTTGATGCCGCTCACCTCCAGGTTCTTATCATCTTTCAGGGCATTGATGGTTCTTACAATGCTGTCCAACTGAGCCGGATTGCGACGGTAGTCGGCATGAAGCTCTATCTTGTTGACAGGGAAGTCGATATAAGCACGCTTATCGAGATGACGAACCTTGATTGCCTCTACGGCAGGACGTACGAAGACAGCCAGCGGCTGACGGCGATGGCGGAGATGGAAATCATTTCCCTCCTCCAGGTTGCCACATCCACAAAGATCTTCATGCATATTGAGATCGTAGTTCTTCATGACTCCCGCCACAGGAATGGAAGCGGTATACTTAAGGGTCTGTGCCTGCTTGTTGTTACGGCGAACCACCATCGCCTTTGGCGAAAGGTTCAGATGTTTGTTCCCTACCCCACGTTCATACATAATCTGCTGGCGTTTTCCGTTGATGACAATCTCAGGCAACTTATATTCCAACTTCTGACTTTTAAAGATAGGAGTATATACCAGCTGGGTATTGGTAGGAAGGTTAAGCGAATCGAGGTTGAGATCCATCGATACCGTCAAAGCGTTATTCTGCTGCGCCACCTGCACATTGCTAACCTGAATCTTGTTGGCAGCCAGCTTTACTTCATGGCAGTTCTGTGCCATAACAGTTGCAGGAGCCATCAATAAGGCAGCATATAATAAATAGGTGGTATTTCTTGAAAATTTCATGATCATTAATGTTAAAAGGGGTTATAACATATAAATGAGTGAGAGGGCTGCCTTGGTAGGGCCCACATAGTTATCGTGAGAGGATTTTTGCTTCTCCCCACAATTTCCACACTTGAACTTGTCGTACTTGATGTAGTCGTAGCCAATGCCAATGGATGTTTCCAGGTTCCAGTGCTTGGAAAGTGGCCACTGATAACCAGCGGTGACACCACCACCTACGTACCATCCCTCATAGCGATGGTCGCGCAAGTCCTTAAACATACCGAAAGGTAGCTTGACGCCTCCGGCATTAAACTGTCCACCCATAGCATGAGCACCAAGGAACCAGCCATTGAAGTTCTGGCAGAACCAATAGCGGTATTCCGGCATCACAAGCCAGTGGCGGAGACTAGACTGATCACCTCCCGACTGCTTCCAAGGATTGAAGCCAACAAATACCTGTGCGGTATGCTTCTTCCCTACAGCAGTTTCAAGTCCGATATTGGGTGTTGTTGTAGCCCAATACAGCAAATTGCTCTTTACCCCAATGTTTTGCGAAAAGCTCTTCATCGAGATTAACATCAGTAGCATGGTAGCTAAAGACATTTTCATCACCATCGTTTTACACATAATTAATAATGGTTTTAATATGTAATTTCGGTTTATATATTTTTGTTAGTATATCTAGTTCTATTTTGAGTATACAAGTGGTTTTAACTCTACTTCATCTGGGTATACTTTTACTTATCACTTACTTGGTATACTTTGCTTACTTTTAAGTTTAGCATATCATTTTTGACGCTGCAAATATATAAAGAAATTGCGAAATGGGGGGGGTAATTTTATTAATTTATGTGAAGAACAACATTTTATACTAAAAAATCCACTATTTGGCAACATTTTGTATCCTTAGAAGGCGATAATTTTAATATTTATTGTTCTTTTAGGGCGTAAAGCAACTTATATTAACGAAAAGCCCTAGTATCGCATTTGGCGACACTAGGGACTCTATGGAGTTTGAATAAAATAGCAGAGATTAGAAGGTGTACTTCAAACCTACCTGACCACGCCAGCGGCTGTAGTAATCACTATAGCTCTTGTAGGCATAAGCACCGGTGAACTGGTAGACACCACCACCCTAATAGTTGACAGGTGAGAAAAACGTGTTACAAATAAAAAATATTAGTAAGTATGTAGAAATGGACAAAAAGAAAGCGCCCTGAAAGCAAAAGCATTCTATATACAATACTTTCCCTTTCAGGGCGCTTATTGATGATTCGTATTCGAAATCTCTATTAGTTGAAGATGTAACGGATAGAGAACTGGATAGAATAGGTAGAGTTGAAGCTTGTGTAGTTGGTGTATGTCTTTGACAATACATCCTTACCATTCTTCTGGAACTGGAATGAACCCTGAGCACCATTCTTACCTGCTGTATATTTCAACAACTTGGTGTTGTTAACGGTCTTGTAGAGACCCCAGCTGTTGTTCAACAAGTTAGCCAAGTTCTTGATATCTACACCAAACTGGAGAGTATTCTTCTGACCTGCTACGTTGAGATAGAAGTTCTGGTTGAACTTGAAATCCAACTGATGATGCCAAGGCATTACAGCACCACCACGCTCAGCATACTCACCCTTGTGATTCTTCAGATAATCATCCTGGTTGATGTAAGCCCAGAAGTCATCCTTCTGCTGCTCAGCAGTATATTTACCATTGTCCTTGAAGTTCCACTTATCCAAAGCCTCGCGAGAAGCCGGGATGTAAACCAAACCGTTAGAACCGTAGTCGTTAACTACATTGCCAGTCAACTGGTAAGTGTAACGTGTGCAGCTGTAACCATCAGCATAACCCATGTTCATACCCTCGTAAATCAAACCAACCTCAGAACCGAAGTTCTTGCCGTAGTCCTTCTTGTAAGAAGCAGAGATGAGCAAGCGGTTAGGAGCTACGTATGTACCATAACCCAACTCCATATCGTTGTTACCGTTTACAGAGTAACGGTTGTTGTAGTATGCAGAAGAAACCTGGTCGCCCACACCATCACCGTAAGACTTAGCCTTAGAGTAGGTGTAAGAAGCAGAGAGGTTCAAACCGAATGCAAACTTCTTAGCCAAAGATGCAGTGATTGAGTAGTAGTATGCCTTATGACCAGCATTTGTGATCATGTAAGGGTTGCTGTATGAGTTGCGTGAATACCACTTACGCTTGTCACCAGGAGCCAGCTCTGTGTATGACTTACCATCCCAGTAGCGGTCGAGGTTGATGACAGTAGCAGGATTGAACTCACGGCTATAGATACCCTCCAAAGAGAAGTCGATATCGTATGGCAACTTGGCATCCAAAGCCAAAGAAGTCTTCCATGTAGCGTTCATCTTCAAGTCCTTGTCGATGATGGTAGGAGTAGAAGGCGCAGCTGCATCCTCACGGTTCACAGCCAAGCCCTGCTGCTTCAATACATTTACCTGCTCATCACGGCTAGCATAGAACTTATCCATCAAATACTTAGCACCCTTGTCGGATGGAGTATTATAATAATAGGTGTACTGACCACAACCAGCGTTACCTACTGCAGATACGAGCCATACGAATGGCAGACGGCCGATGAAGTAACCTGTACCACCACGGAGAACCAACTTGTGGTTGCCGAGGATATCCCAGTTGAAACCTACACGAGGAGAAACTGTCAATGGAGCATCAGGGAGCTGATCGGTAGAATACTGAGACTCAACGCCAGCATCGTTCTTCCACTTCATGGCAGCGAAAGCCTTGTTATAGTTGTTCTCCAACTCTGGGTAGATAGGCAACTCGAAACGCAAACCAGCTGTCAGGCGGAAACGGTCAGAGAAGTTAACCTGATCCTGAACGTAAGCAGAGAACTGGTTGTACTTCATGGTAGCCTTGAACTGGCCAGAACCGTCCATTGGGAAGGTAACGCCATAGCTTCTAGGAGCCTTGCCGTTCATGAAGTCGTCCATAGACTCGAATACATAGTAACCGGCAGAAGCAGCACCGAAGCCGTTGGTAGCCTTGTTGGTCTCGAACTGGAGACCAGCGGTGAAGTTCTGGATACCCATAGACCATGTAGCCTCATCAGTAGCAACGAAAGTCTTCACCTGACGGAGGTTACCCTCAGTAAATGGATCAGGACCGAATCCCATATAGTAAGAACCATTCTTCAGGATATCTACTGTTGGGAACATACCGCCCACATAAGTACGTGGCTCATCCTGATAAGAGTAAGTAGCACGGAGAACATTGTTTACACCACCCCACTTAGAGTTCCACTCAGCAGCGAAAGAGGTAAAGTTCTTCTCCTGATAGTAGCGTGCACTCTCAAAGTAGAGACCAGCGTTAGCTGTACGACCAGACTGAGACTTACCACCCGTAGCATCCTCACCACCAGGATAGATGACAGAATCCTTGAATGGAGTGGTTGAGCTAGATGGATTTGAAGAATCCTTATCATGGCTCTTAGAGAAACGGATATTCAACTTGTTGTTCTCGTTGATGTTCCAGTCGATACGAGCCAGGAACTTGTATGATGGAGTATCGAGAGAGTATCCCTGATAGCGACCTGGGTTGTAACCATAGTTCTTGCTGAGGAAGCTGAGCATATTGTCCATATCGCTCTGCAATGGGCGGTGAACGGTACCAGATGCTGGAGACCACTTATCGCTTTCGCTGAGACGAGCTGTACCAGAAGGACCAGCAGAGATATTGCTCTGATATTCACCGTTGGCGAAGAAGAACAACTTATCCTTGATGATAGGGCCACCGAAGCTGGCACCCCATGTAGTAGCATGAGACTGGAGGCGGTTCAACTCGTAATCGCTTACCTTGTTACCACGCAAGTGAGAGTTGGTGGTATACATATATGCAGTACCCTTGAAGTTATTGGTACCACTCTTGGTTACGGCGCTGATAGCACCACCTGTAAATCCGCTCAAACGAACATCGTAAGGAGATGAAGATACAGAAATCTGATCCAAAGCATCGAGAGAGATTGGAGATCCGTTGCCAGGGAGGTTACCACCAATACCGAAGGCGTTGTTGAACGCAGCACCATCGACAGTAACGTAAGACTGACGGTAGTTACCACCACCTACAGAGAAACCGCTACCTACGTTAGCACCCTGAGGAGTCAACTTCAAGAGGTCGTTCATGCTACGTGATACGGTAGGAACAGCCTCAATCTGGTCGGCATTGATACTTGTTGTAGCACCAGCGCGGTCTGTGCGCATGTTGTTGTTGCGATCAGCAGTAACGACAACATCCTGCAACATCTCTGCGTTTTCAGAGAGACTTTCGTTCAGAATGGTGTTCTGACCGAGAGAGAGATTAAAATTCTTAACTTCCTTAGTCTTGTAACCTACATAAGAAACTTCCAAGACATAAGGACCACCTGGGCGCATACCCTGAATAGAATAACGACCATCAATGTTGGTCACTGCGCGATAGACTGTACCAGAAGGTTGGTGAACAGCCTTGATAGTTGCACCAATGATGTCCTCACCATTGGCAGTCACTTTACCACTAATGCCAGATGTAGTAATCTGCGCCATAGCGGTTGAAACCATAAAGGCCAGCAAAGCCACTAATAAATGCAATCTTTTCTGCATACCTTTTTTTATAAAATTAATTAATAATACGGGAGAATAGCCCCCAAATATCTATTACGGCTGCAAAATTAAACAAAAAATTCGATATAAGTGTTACATCTGCATGAAAAATTGTGTTTTATAACATAAAAAAAATCTGCGTTAAGCAAATAACGCAGATTTTTTTTAAATTATTATTTATAATGGGGGTTTGGTTATAATTTTTCGAAGGGCTCGAGGCGGAGGGCTGCCTCGGGGGACTGACCTTCTATACCAGGCGATGGAATCGCCTGGAACGGGGGCTAGGCTCCCTGAGGGGGGGGAACCTGAGGAGGACCTGAGGAGGGACCTGAGGAGGACCTGAGGAGGGACCTGAGGAGGACCTGAGGAGGGGCGGGCTGCCCCTACTCCTTTCTTTGCCAAATGCTCATTACCTTGCGACGGATGGCGAGGATATTCAGGATAGAGACTATCAGGAACAAAAGCATGCCTAAGCAGACGGATGGGAGCATGGTACCTTCTTCGATGTCAGGGAAGATTGCCTCGATAAACTCCATGTAGTAACCACGGACAAAAAAGAGGATGACCCAGGCAATGATGAGCACCACCAGGTTGAGCGACATGGTGAGCACCTGATATGGCTTCGCCACATTGGCAGGACTATAGCCTATCAACAGCAGGTTCTCCAACTTGGATGAATTCTTCTGTACCAAGAGGTAGATGCTGAGCATCAGAATGTAGAAACTCAGGATGGAGATGACCAGTCCGATAATCATTACCATGGATACCATCATGCGAAGGAAATAGGTGGTCTTCTCGGCATCAAGCTTGTCGGTTTCCACCTCATATCCGTTATCATCCAGGTATTTGGTGATGTTCTCGTCTCCCGGATTGCCTACCTCTACGATGAGGCGGTTAGGATCGCTCTTCTGGTTTGGAGCAAACTCCTGGTTACTCCAGTCCATAAATGCCTGTGGCACGAGGATGGTGTTGAGACGGGAAGAGAAGCCGATGACCTTTCCCTTGAACTGCTCCTTCTTGCCGGCTGCCTGAATCTGGATATTGAAATCGATCATTCCCATCAGCCCATCGCTGATTTTCGGGAGCGAATGACTCTGGGCGAATCCGAAGTTATACATATTAATATAGGTACGCGGGAGGATGATTGGCACTTCCTTGGCTCCTGGCGTATACTTCCAGTCCTTGAGCGGCACATCGACAAAGCCGTCGGGCACACTCTCAAAGAAGAGTTCGCTGTTCAGTACATTCACGCCGTTGACGCCCATCTGGGCATCTACCTTATATTCCGTAGAGGTGAACTTTCCCACCTTCTTCACGAACTTCTGGTCTCTGACATCATCTATCTCAGCACCCGTGAAGGTATTGGAGCGGCCGCTGATGGTATTTCCCATACCTATCTTCTTGCTCATGATGAGATAGTCGGCTTTCATGAAACTGTCTTCCTGTGTGAAGACAGGCAGCACGTCCTTGTAAAACTGGAAGCCGAAAAGTACGATGAGCATACCGAAGAGATTGGCAAAGGCGAAACCTGCAAACTGCGGTATGCTGATATGCTGACGAAGTAATTTCCAAACGAGATTCATAATCTAAATATATGTTCATAGTTTAAGTCCATGTGCTTACCGATACTGGTTACGATGACGCCAGCCCCCTGCTCCTTCGCTTCGGTCATCATGATATCTGCCATGATGCGCGAATTGTTGTCGTCGAGGTGACTGATAGGCTCATCAGCCAGAATGAAGTCGAAAGGCTGACAGAGCGCACGCATCATAGCCACACGCTGCTGCTGTCCGAACGACATTCTTCCAATCTTTGCATCCACCTTGTCGGCAATACCGAGCATATCAAACCATTTCAAGATCTGCTCACGGCTTTTGAATCCGGTAATCTTGTTCTTGATTTCTACATTCTCCAGAGCGGTAAGCTCCGGAAAGAGACGAAGTTCCTGAAAGAGGTGGCTGATATGACGCTTTCTCATTTCCACCCAATCCTTAACCTTATAATTAGCGGTAACATCCTTGTCGAACATCACGCTTCCGCTGTAGTCGTGACGATAGCCGAGCACATAGCTGCAGAAAGTACTCTTTCCGCTGCCACTCTCTGCCTCGATAAGATAAAGATGCCCTTTCTCGAAGGTGACATCCTGCTTCCATATCTCCGAATCCAGGTCATTGCGCTGGGCGAAGACCTGTGGGAGAACGGAATGAAGCTGAATCTTTTCCACGTTATATTATTTAATGTATAATTATTAATGTTTAATTGCAGGAACAACCTTACATTTAAAGCCTTTTTGCCCTTTAACCTTTAAAATTAGGACGGGGGACCTAGCGATGGAATCGCTAGGAACGGGGGCGCAAAGGGGGGAAGGGGCTTTTTACTTTTTTACCTTTTTACTTTTTTACCTTTTTACTTTTTTACCTTTAAAAGCCTTTCC
>OIYG01001758.1_pt1 | contig 15483 bp, 18 predicted proteins | sample 1587861 | NCBI WGS metagenome assembly OIYG01 (sample SAMN03283272) | human gut metagenome | biome: human-associated habitat; material: feces | host: Homo sapiens | place: Peru | collected 2012 | reverse complement strand
AAAAAATTTAGAAAGCGATATATCGGAAAGTATATCTGAATGTCAAATATCAGCAGATGAAGTAAATAATTTTCAACATGAAATTGTAGATAGAGATGAATATAGAAGGTTAATGGTGATGGGAAGGACTCGAACTGCCGAACAAGAAAAAAGATTTGTAGAATTACAAAATATATATCAAACCAATCAAAAACAAAAAAAACAACATCAAGATCATGGACAAGGAATAGGAAGATAAGGAGGAATTGTTATGAAAGAGATAAAAAATATAATATTATCTATTGGAAATTATATTTCTAATGAGTATTTTAATTTTTTCGATTTTAAAAATGAATTAAAATGTAATTATCAAATTGCTGAAAATACTATATTTCCAAACTCAAGAAGATCGAATATTTTTTATATTATTTCAGAAGAATATAAAAAAATTATTTTTGAACTATGTAAAAAATATAATTATTTTGAAAATGCTAAGGCAACAGATGATGATAATTTACCTGATGGTCGGTGAAGTATGGACTTTAATAATAATATTTGATGATGGTACAACAAAGCAAAAAGAATTTATCCCAGTAGATATTCCTGATAGTATAAAAGAATTACATTCGGATATGCAAGCTGCAATAAGACTTGCTAATAATATAGATTTGGAATCTATTTTGATTCAACTTTCTATATACTATATAATGGCAACAGCACAAGAAAATCAAATACTAAAATTAAGTGATTGTTCTAAGCTATTAAAAGATGAAATGCAACTTGCTAATGAAGGAAATACATTTTTCTATTTTGAAGGAATAGAGCATATAGTAAATAATTTAGCAAAAAACTTTTCAAATATAGATAAAGAATTGTATTTTGAACTACTAAACAATTCAATAGTAAAAATTAATTATTTTAATCATATTGTAAGAGAAAATCACCTAATGAATATTGCATCAGAAGAAGATGTAGAACAATTAGCAAATGAAATAATTAATTTTAGCAAAAGTTTTGATGAATTAAAATATACATTTATAAAAAATGCTCCTGCAATGTATGAATTAGGAAATAGATATTATTATTCTAATATGTATGAAGAAGCATATAATCATTATCAACAGTCTGCACAAAATGGATATACAAAAGCAATTTTTATGAAGATACTTTGCATGTATAATGGTGAAGGTACAATACAAAATCAAGAACAAGCATTTATAGAACTTAATAAATTAGTAGAAGAATCCGTATATACTAAAGGAAAAGAGTTATTGGGTGAAATGTATTTCTATGGAAGAGGAACAAAGCAAAACTATAAAAAGGCTTTAGAATGTTTTAAAGATGTAGAAAATGAAGAAAGTATTGCTCAATATTTTTTAGGAATAATGTATATAAATGGCTATGGGATAGACAAAGATACTAAAAAAGGTATAGACTACATTATAAAATCTGCTAAACAAAGATGTAAACAAGCTATAGATTATATTATAGAAAAAAATTATAATTTTTATGAATAATCCAATATAAAAGAGGTGCTTAAAATGTATAAATATACAGGATTAATAAAATGTGGTAATTGTAATCATTCTTTTAAAGCACGCAAAGAAAGAAACAATATTAATTATAGATGCAATTATAGATTAAAATATGGAAAAGATAAGTGCATAAATGATACAATGGTAGAAGAAACATTTTTAGATAATATGATTGCACATCAGCTTGATAATATTAATATGTGTGCTCAAAATGTTGATATAAAATCAATAATTGATAAAATTATTATATCTACAGATAGAATTGAAATATTTTTCAAGAATTTGCCTATTACAAGTTGTTATCTTGATAGTAAACTTGGTAAATTGCATTATGATTCTATAAATAATTAAAGGGGTACAACAAATTTAACAAAAATTTCGGTGGGGGAGATTAAAAAATTAAGATGCTAGTTATTTTTTCTAGCATCTTTTATATTAATTATGCACATTTCATTAATTCATTATTTTCTTGTATTTCCTCACTAAATAATTCTTGAAAAATAAACTCTAAAACATTAACAACAATACTATTTCCTGCTTGGCGATACAACTGTGTATCTGATATTCCTGCAGATTGTGCTTTGTGGAAATCCTCGTCATCAAACCCGCATTAGTCGCCAAGTTTCAATAGGTGATAGTTTTCTTATTCTCATACATTGTGTTCCATCTTCTGATATTAATATTGCTGCACTTGAGGTTGTACTACCACAAGAGGTAGTTTGAGTTGGTGCAATATCGTTAATTTCTTTATTATTATATGGATTGAACATCTTTCTTTCTGCTATATTTCCTCTGAAATTACTTGCAACAACAGATGTAGCAATACCTTCTGTATCATATACTCGATCTTGAATACTAATTTTATTATGCAATATATTTATTGGTTTATCTATTTTTTCTAAAGTTGCCATATTAGGAGATGTAAGAATAGTTTGGGAAATTTCTTTTCCAACACGACCTCTTTTGGTTGTACTTTTTGGATAAGAAATATTAATAGAATCTCCAACCTTAGCCTCTGCATATCTTTTTTTTGTCCCCTCTTTCACCAATATAAAAGGTTGTTTATTACCTCCGTCCATAGTAGTTAATGTTGGCGATAATCCATTTACATTATAAATACTTCCAGCTTGTCGAGTTCTTTTTTCTGTATCATATAATCCTCCGATTCTTTGTATATCTGTAGGAACAGATATATATTGACTATTTCTTCCGTCCATTTTGTGATAACCGGCTATTATACAAGCACTAATATTAGGATTTTTACTTTCTTTTATTAATTTATTGTTTTTCTTAATTAATCTTCCAATTCCTTTTTCAGTAAGATAGTATTTTTCATCAACTTTATCTTCTAAAAGATCTTTCAATTTCCACAATAAAGGAACTTTTTGTGGAAAAGTAAAATTGCTTTTTGCTATATCATCACGAATAGAAACTATGAAAATCCTTTCTCTGTTTTGGGGTATTCCATAATCCTTAGCATTTAATACCTTCCAATAGTTTGTGTATCCTAAATCAGATAAGTCTTTTAAAATGGTATCAAATTGCTTTTTAAACCTTTTACTTGTAAGATTTTTAACATTTTCAATTATACTATATTTTGGTAGTTTTTCTTTTAATATTCTATATCCTTCATAATACAAACCACTTCTTGTTTTTCCTTCTTTTATCCCCTCCATCTTTCCAGCGATTGAAATATCTTGACATGGAAACCCCCAAGTCATTAAGTCAAAGTCTGGTAGTTGTGATATATTAATTTTTGACACATCACCATAGTTTTTATTTTCTGATACATTATGAATTGCACAATAACTTTTTATAGCAAATTTATCTATTTCAGAGAATCCAACTAATTCATAAGGTATATGTAATCGTTCTAATGCTTTTTCAAAAGCACCAATTCCAGTAAATAAACTAAATAATCTTAGCATTTGTATTTTCCTCCTTTTATAGGCAAAAAAAAAGACCTTAGACTATTTCTGGAGTTTACTATTCCAAAAATAGTCTAAGGTAATAAAATGTATTATTTTGAATACATCTTATCTATTTCTTTTTTTCTGTCTAATATATATTTTTCTAATTCTGTTCCAATTATATTTCCCATTTTTTCATTATTTTCATTATAAATTTCATATTCTTTGTCATCTACTAAAAATAATGTATAATACTGATTTTTCTCATTAAAAGCAGTATATTTTTTAGGAATATATATTTTTTCCTTTGTATAAGGAAGATTAATGCAATATGTATCATCATCTGATAATTTATAGTCAATATGATTTCCTCCGAATTTTATATTGTGTATAAATAATCCACTATTAACTAATTTTTCTTCCTTAATTGTATCTAAATGATTTAATTCTCTTTGTAATTCTAAAACTTCTTTTTTTAATTTATTAATTGCTATTCTCTCTGATCGAGAATCTTTTATTAATTTTTTAGCATCATCTACAGATGAAATGTTTAATTCTTCTTGTATGCTTAAAAAAATCTCTACTTCCTTAGGTATAATATAGTTCTTATCTAATGATTTATAATACATAGCATATTCGTATGTTTTATATAGCCTAATATAATCTTGTACTTTTTCGTTTCTTTCAATAACTTTATCATATTTTTCTTTATTTTTTTTAAATTCTATATTTTTACTTTTCATTTGATTTCTTAAAATAACAATATTTTGTTCTATATCATCAAAAGATTTAACTTTGTAGTTATCCAGATATTCTAATTGTTTTTTTAATTCATAATATCTTTTTATTTCTTGATACCTGGTCTTTTGATATTTACTATACATTTTACCTTCTGTTGCAATTTGACTTCTTTCTATTGCAATTTTTGATTCATTTGCTTTATCAAAAATTTTGTTATTAAATTCATTTCTTACTGTCTTTATTTCTGCTAGTTTTATATTACTTTGTTCTTTAAAATGTTTATATAAGTTCTGTTCTGTGTATTTAGGATCTATGCTATTTAACCTTGCATATTTTTTCATTCCTATAACTTTAACTGCTATATTTTTACCCCTTTTTATATCATACCCTAGTATAGATAATTCATCTAAAAATTCTTCGAGAGTAGAACATTTTAAAATTAGATTTTCAACATCTGCTCTTATTTTTTCTTTCCATGTTTGTTCTTTAAATTGATAATAATAATCTTTATTTTTTATTTTACTAAAAGTTCTTTTTGGCATAATAAAACAGCCATATTCGGCTGCAATTTTATCACTTGTATTACTTAATCCATATAATCCTTCTTTTTCATTTCCTAATCTATCATCTAACTTTGTTCCATCTAAATTAATAGCATTTATTGATATATGATTATGAATGTGTCCTCTATCAATATGGGTGCTTATTACACATTGATAATTTGTATATAATTCTTCACACAATTTTTTTCCGATTTCATTTGCTTGTTCTGGAGTAATATCATCATCTGGTGAAAAACTTTGTATAATATGATATGCAACTCTATTACCCTTCATATCAAATCTTCTTTGTGTTCTTAAAAATTCTGATAAAGCTGTTTCAACATTACAATTTATTGAAGATGCTAGTGCTACTTTTTCGCCATTATTTTTTTTATCTAAAATATATTCTAATAATTCTTTGGGTGAGCCATAATGAGCCATTCTTTTTGTGTAAGGCATAATTAACTAGCCTCCTTTGTTAAATTTTCTCTATTTACTTTTTCCCATACATCTAAATCCAACTTTTTATCAATTAGTTCTATCATTTCATTTTGCTTTCGTATTATTGAAAATAATAATGAATTTAGATTCTTAATATTATCATTATTTAACTGTGTGGCAAACTTTCTAATTAGTCTTATTTCTTTAATTACTTTATTAATTTCTTTTGTATTTTGAGCATAAGCATCATATATTAATTGTTCATTTTTCAAATCACAAACAGTTATCTTTTCATAAATTGCAGCATCAATTAAATACTTAGATAAACTTTTATATCCATAATATCTTGCCTTTTCTTTTACAAGAGATTCTTCATATTCTGTTACTCTTGCTTTTATTATTTTGTTCTTTATATTTTTTTTATCCATTTGCATTTTCCTTCCAAAAAAGAGGAGTAAGAATTAAGATCCTTACTCCAGTAAAATAATAATATTATTATTTAGTTTTCTTATTGCTGATATTTTTCATATATTGATTTCAATACTTGAAATTCATTTTCTGATACACGATATAAACAAACTCTAATTGACATTGTAGAATATTTTATAGCATTTGGAGTAACATTTTCTTTTCGTGCAATTTCTGATAACGTATATTTTTTAAATTCTTTTGGTTTTAACCCAAATAAATTAATGAATCTTGTTTTTTGTTTAATTGTTTTATTTGGCAAATTAATAATTATTTTATAGATGCTTTCTTTATCTGTATCAGATATATCAGTTTTTTTCATAAGTTCAACAAGGTTAGCAATTAACTCTCGCTTTTCATCATACTTTGTAATAGTTCTCACCTCATTTCATTAAGTGATTACTTTTAAATTTTTATAATCGATTACTTACTCGGTATAACGTAATTTAGTCTATTTGTCAGCCATTTTCTAATTTTTTCCGAAAAAATTATCATAAGGATAACCTGCTTCTATGTATTTTTCTGTTAGTTCCATTTTATATTTTTCTAATATTTGAAGATACTTTTGTTTAAAATGTTCTTTGCATAAGATTTCAATTCCTTCACCTGTAATATACAATTCATTATTTTTTTCTATTTTAAAGGATTTGTTATATTTTCTTTGTAGAGCATTAATGACTTTATTTATGGTATGAATATTTCTATTAAAAAAAATTTCTAATTGTGAATATGGAATATCATGATCAAATAAGTTTTTAGATTCTAATAATAGCAATTCTTCATATTGTTTGCTTCTTTTTTCAAAAAAATCTATATCTGCATCTATAAATTTTTTATTATTTTGAAAGCACACATAACAAAGCCAGTAATATCCTTCAATCAAAATAAAATATTTTCTACTATCTATTTTTGGACTTTGCCATCTGCAGATTGAATGATTTTTATTCATAAGTTGTATAGCTCTTCTTAAATCCTTATGGGTTACTTCTTTATTACCTTTAGTTCTAATTCCTTCTTTTTTGAATCTCTTTAATATTTTTTCATAAGAAAGAAATATACTATCAAATTGACTTTGACTATCCATAATTTCCTCTTTTCAAGAAATAAAAAAGAGTAGAATTACTCTACCCTATTAATTACATTTCTTCACTTTCTAATTTTTGAATAGTATCTTCACAAGAATCTATCCATTCATCTGAATTTTCAGCTATAAAATCTTCTATACTTTGATTGAAACTATTAAAATTTTCTTTAGTAAGTCCTATTTCGTGAGTTATTAATCCATATCCTACCTTTTGAATATAAAAATTAATCTCCACTTTATCTTCTGGTATAACGTAAATATAATATTTATCTCCAGTATCATTTTCGACTTCATATCTATCAATATCTAATTTATATTTTTTCACATTCAATCCCTCCACAAAAAATATACATTAATTATAACATTAATTTTTTTATTTGCAACTATATAAAAAAATTCTTGTAGTAGCGTAGCGTACACAAGAAATCCCGAGCAAATTTTTTTGCGACCGAATAGAGTGGCATTTTCAAATGCCCAATATTCGCCAGCATGGTCCAATGGACCACAAATCGCTGTTTAGGGATAAATCCCTAATACCCTTTTTTACTCGCTGAGAGATATTTTTAATTATAATCATAATCATTTTCATTGTATTTTTCTAAATCGCTTTTATTATTTTCTATAGTTCTTCTGTTTAAAAAATCTTCTAGTTCTGAAACTTCTATAGGATTTTCTCCATAATAATCTATTGAATTTTTTAAATCATCATTCCAAGTTATTCCTTTGTAATTATCAAATTCAAATAAAAATAAATTTGTTTTCTTATTATTAATTTCTGCAAGATGCTGCCAATCTTTGAATGTCAAATCATCTTTTAATAAATCTAATACTCCACAATCATCTAAAAATTTTTTAAATATGTTAAACTCATTTTCATTTGTAACTTTTATAACATTTGCTCCCGAAAAAAAAGCTATCCATGTACGAATATAATATCTCATTTTTACCTCCTAGCTCCATATATCTAAATCTATTTCATCATTATTTTTTTCTATTTTTAATGACTCTTGATAGATGGTTTCTATGTTATTTACTACAACTTTAATACCATTGAAGGCACTTGTATCAACAATAACTTTTGAATCATTTTCAAAAATTATTGTTGTTGTATATTTGCCATCACTTATTCCATCTTCTGTATAAATAGAATCAAACTTTACATTTAATTTATTTAAAATTTCTTCATACATTGTTGATAAATGATATAAGCCCTCATCTGTATCACACCCATAATCCATTAAGTTCTTAATATCATTTTTTCTAAAATATTCACTAACTTTCTCTATAATATTTTCGTATTTTTTTGATTCAACCATATATTTTCACCAACCTTATCCACACATTTCTATCTCATAATCATTTTGCTGCAAATCAAAATTTGGTGTATTATATTTTTTATTTTCTTCTACTTCAAGCCTACAATCATATAATACATTTTCAGATAATTTAGATAGATTAGATTCTATATTATCTGCAATTAAAACAATATCTCTAACACTTAGTTTATTTTCATTCGTATCTCTATTTTCAATAAGAAATTCCATATATTCATTCTTATTAAAATTATTTTTATAAGATATTATTTCATTAACTATACTAGATATGCTTCTATTTGAAGTATCTATTTCAAAAGAAAAGATATAAGAAAATAATACTTCTTTATCCAATTTCCAAGAATTATTTTGAATAGTAATATTCCACCCATAATCTTTTATAATTGATTTCAATTTATTAATTGAAATACAATCAATATTTATTTTTTCTCTATCTTTAAAATATTCTCCTATTTTTAATTCTTTAAAAATTTTATCTACATCAGTATTCCAAGAAGGAATAAAATTATTATTTTTTAGTAGTATATTTTCTAAATTCCTTAAAGAGTAATTATAATAACCTCTAAATCCTTGAATATCATAATGTGCAATATCCCCACAAGCATTTGTAAAAAAATGATACATATAGTTACTCATATTTTCTAATGAGTCTGTTTTTTGCATTTTTCTATATGCTTTTATAGTTTTTTCAAATGGATATACTGTGTTTCCATCATATAAAATATCGGATTTTAACTTATTTTCATCAATACATTTCTGAATAATAAGTCTATCTTTTTGTTCATTTCCACTTAAATTTAATTGCTCAATAATGTTTTTTTCTTTTTCTATTATTGCTTTAGTTCCATATAAATTTATTCTTTTGACATTTACTTTTAATTCAATATAATTCATACTCTCATTCCTTTCATTTTCAATTTTAAGCAAAAAAAATAGATATATAACCTTATTATATATCGTAATCAATTTCATTCATTTCTTGCTCAATATTTTGTTTATTTAATATGTTCTGATCTTCATAAATTATTTTTCGAGAATACTCAATTTTAATTATTTCACTAATGAATAGATTATCAATGTTATAACAATCTTTATATAGTTCCTTCATCTGATTTCTAATTTTTAAATCTGGAATATTCCATTCACTATAATTTAATCTATCAATATCATTCTTAGGATATTTAAAGGTAATTATCTTTTCATTGTGTTTAATTGTTATTGTAATCATTTGTGCATCTAAGTTTTTCATACTTTTAATTATATCGTGTTTCTTTTTATATTCATTATTCGGATTCTGTTCTAACTCTTTTTTTAGCTTTTCATATAATTCTTGTTGCTGTAATCGTACACCAATATAATCTTTTACAGAAACTTCGTGATAAGGATTATTGTTTTCATACCATCTTAATCTTTCTATTTCTCCATTATCATTTATATATTCTCTATATATTTTTTCTATAGTTTCTGACTCATTTTGTAAATACTGCATTATAATATTTCTTCTTTCTGAATCTAGCCTATAAGAATAAATTGCAAAATTAATATTACTTTCCTGCTCATAAATATAATCATCTACAGAACTCTTTTTTATTTCATTATAATTGTTTTCAAAAGAAATAAATTTATTAAATAAATCTTTAGTATTCTTCATTAATATATTTTTATTTTTTTCTATGTAATTTTTTAATAATGTATTTGCCCCATTTATTACTTTATCATAAAGTGAATCTATACTACATTCATATAAACTGCTATATAATTCTTTATAATAACTTCCTTTTAAATAAAAAGAATTGCCATATAATTTTCTACTATTTTTTTCAAACATTCCAATAAATTCTAAATTATAGTCATATTCAAAAGCACCATAAGATGGATTATATAAGAAATCAATATTATCATTATATTTAACTTTTATTATGCTTCTTTTACCATCATCATAATCATATTTATATTCATTACTTAATAAAAATTCATCAATAGTCAATGTTAACACCTCTTAATAATCATATTCTACTTCATTAGAAATTTCTTGTGTTCTTGAATCATGCAGTAATGCTTTGTGTTTTAATATTTCTATTAAATTATCTATTTTTTCATTTATTATAGTTCTTTCTTCACCCTCTGGAAATGCTTTTATAACTTCATCATTGTTATTAATGGTAATGTCAGAATGTGCATGCCCACATAAGTAATCACTCCTATTGTTCAATTTATCTTTAACATAACAAGCAAAACATCTAGCAAACATTTCTATAGTGCTTTGCCAATATCCATGTGAGGTTTTAGAATGTATATCATCAAAACTTTTTGAATTTTTATAAAAATCTGTTTCAATCTTTTGAGGTTGTCCTATTTCGTTTTTAGAATTAGCTATTTGATTTTGCAAGTAAAAAATGTTACTTTTATCTGTTTTAGAAATAATTTTCCCAACTAAAGATTTTCTCAAATTAGATAATTCCTCCAAATCTTTATTAATTTTCTTTCCTGAATAATATGAAATATAATCATTTGCAGTTACTTCTGAATTATCAATTAGATTTTCTAATAATTTATCTTTTTGTTTTGTTGTTTCTTCGTTTAAATATTCAGAAGGAAAACAACTATTTATTATATTTTTTAATTGATTAACTCTTTTTTCATATCTATCAATCTGTATTTTTTTAGATTTATCATTACATATTGTTTTATATTTCATAGCATCTATTAATTCTAATACTACTTTTGAATTTGATTTTTCTGTTAGAAATCCATTATATCCTTCTTTTTTCCCAATAATATCATCTAAAGCATGCGCCCATTCGTGAGCCAAGCTTCCAGCGCCCTTCATTTTTGTAAGATTAATAACTTCTCTAAGTGGCTCATAATGTGCTAAAGCATTTCCACTTCCACGAGAGCCAAAAGCAATAGATAAACGATTACCTAAAGAAATATCTGTAGGTGAAATATTTAATGCTTTACTTAGATCAAGTAAAGCATCATAACCATAATTTAATGATTGTTGTCTATCGTTTTCGTTTAACCAATTTCCAAATTCTCCTCCCTTAAAATTGAATTTTTGTAACATATCTTCTCCAGTAATATTTTTATTATCTCTGTAGTCCTCACCAGTTCTAATAACATTTTCAAGTTGTTTTGGCTTAAATGCTGTTTTATGATTCCCTGTTCTTTTTTTCTTTTCTGTTTTAAAATTTTCCAAAATATATTTTTCTGCATCTTCTATAGAAGCAAGATTATTTGTAATTATTTTTCCTTGTTTATAAATAAATATTGTATTTTCTTTCCAATTTTGTGGACTATCAAATTCAGCTTTAGGATAGATATATCTTTTTCCATAGCCAATTTTTACAGATATAATATTTCTATTACTATAATCTTTTTCAAATTTTACATTATTATTATCATATAAAATAATATCAAATTCTGATAATATTTTTTCATCATCTGTATAAAGAAACTGATGTTTAGAAATGCCTCTATCAATTTCAGTTAAATTATGTATTTGTGCTGCTTTATATAATTTATTAGTTACACAGCCTTCATATTCTGGTATAACTTCTGCTAATCCATAAGTTCTTTGAACTACATATTTTTTTATAAAATCAGTATGAAATGTAAGAATTTCACTATCTTCTTTCATATTCATAACAAAATCTCTTAGTTCACTTATGAATGAAATATATGTTTCTTGCTTTTCATTTATATTGTCTAATGAATAAAATGATGGTTTGGTTGGAGTAGCATCTCTTATTATTTTTATAAAATATGCCATTCTTGTTGACATTCCATTATTTACTAACTCTTGATAATTAGGTTTTTTCCATATATTATCTTTTGTAATAAATTTTGCTCTTTCTTCGATATTCATTCCATTTAAGTCATCTAATGAAAGTCCTCTTTCTTTCCACAGATCTTTCTTTGCACCACCAATTTTTTCACCAAAATCTTGTATATCCATAAAATCCCTCCAAATAAAAAAATCACCTATAAAGGTGTTTAAAAGCCAAAATCTATTCCATCATCTTTATCATCATAATTAACTTCATCTTCTGTAAATTCAAGTGCTTTTGCTTGAATTATTGGATTATCCATTGAGTTGTTAAAAGCATCTACTATATCTTGATTTAATAAATGAAAGTTTTTCTTTTCTGCTTTTTTCTTATCATCTAAAAAATTATATGTATATCCTAATGCAATTTGTTCATTTACTCTTAAATCTTTAGGATTTATACCTAAATCAAGGCATAACATTGCTTGTTGAAAGTATTTTTCATCTTCCTTCTTTAATGCACTTAACTGATTATACATTATAGTAAGAAACTGCCTTTGTGTTATTTCTTCCATATATTGTTCCTTAACCTGATCTAATATTTTTTCATAATGTGATGCAGGAACTTTTGTTGGCTCATGGGTTTCTGGATTAATATATGTATAGGTCATATCGCTTATATTTTTGCACATATCTTTTAATTTCATTTGTGTAAAGTCATCATATTGTTTTCTCATAAATTTCCTCCTTTTCATTTTTTAATGTTAGTATTTTGCTACTTACATAGCCTTTCATAAGGTTTAATTCTCGTAATTTTTGAATGTAAGAATTTTTTTCATTAACTAGCCTATCTAAACTAACCTTCAAAGCATATTCACCGTTTAAATAAATAGCATCTTCTGTATTTGGATTAAGTGTAAAATCTTTAAATGGATATTTCAAATTTGCTTCTATTTCTGCTGCCTTTTTTTTACCTTCATTCATTTCATCTATCCATTGATCATAACTTAAATTTGCATCATCTAACTCTTTTTCTTTTGTTTCTATTTTTTCTTTTAATGCTTCTATATCTTTTTGCTTAGCATTAAGTATAACTAAATTTTTTTTCTTACTACCTTTAATTAAATCAATAATATTATATTTTATACTTTTTATACTTTTTATTTCATCTAATAAATTATCTAACTTTAATTGGAGATTAGATTTTTCATTTTCTGCTAACCTAATATCTTGAACAAAATCTATTTCTCTACAAGCAGATCCAACATCATTTTCATAAATATCTATCAATTTATAATATTGTTCTTTATTTTCAATAATATACAAAGCCTGATTGCATTCATTTATTTGGTCATTGAAGTATGATGGAAAATCTTGATTAAATAAGGTTATGGCTATATTCATAAATTTTTCATTATACTGACTTCTTAATAATGAATTATATAAATAATACTCTGTAGAATGGATTGTTACATCTAACCCACCATAGTATGAGATTAAATCGTTATCAATATCGTTATTATGTTTTAATTCAGCTTGCATCTTTAAATTTTTATATCTACTAATAAATAATTCATCAGTATTTTCTAATTCACTTTCTGGTATAAAATCATAAACCAAATCATTCTCTACTGATAATAAATTTTTGGTTGATATATCAATATTATATAAAGAATCAATTTTTGCAGAAATTTCTTCTTTTTTACTAGATTCAAATAGGGATATATATTCATCAGCTAATTCAGAAAAAACAACTACATCTTCTCCAAAATGTGAAATTAGTCCTCCTCCAGCAAAATCAAATGGTCCCCATGATTTCACGATTCCAATACCATAACCAGCTTTTAAATAAATACTTTGACTATGACTTTCATAATATGGCTCATCAACATCTGTAAATCTTTCAACATACTCGTCCTTAAATATTTCTTTAAATTTTTCCATTGCTTCATCTGGTGTATTTATATTTTGAAATTCATCAAAAAAATTTTTCATTTTATTTTTTATTTCTATTAAATCAACCATAAAAACTCCTTTCGCTAGAATATATCATCTGTAATGTCTTTATCATTCTTTGCAATAGGAAATTTAATTCCACTAACCTCTTTATATAAGTCAGTTATTTCTAAATAAGTAGAAAGATAATTCATTATCTCTTCAATAGAATACCCTGTATCTTCACTCAAAAATCCAGAGATCCAAATAAAATTGATAGTGTTATCTTTTGTTCCTTCTTTTACATATCCGAAAATTCCATCAGTTAAAGTGTTTAATGAGTTATCTGGTTGCCAATCGCCTTTTGAATCTCTAATGTCATTAGCATAATTATTAATTCCTAAAGCTATACAAGCAGTATCCATTCCAATCATTATTTCCTCAATTTTATTATCTGGTTGATAACGATAACTTCCATTTTCATGTAGATAAGTTGGGCTATTAGGATTATTCAACAAGATAAAAAATTCGATTCCATTTAATTGGATATTGTCAATATTTTCTGAAAAATTATTTATTTCTATATTTACATTCCAATTATGCCCATTAATATTAGTTCGTTCATATCTACATGTTACTTTTTCATCATAGCTTGGATCTGAAACTATTATTTGATTTAATTCTTTTATTTTTCCTTGAAATCTCATATTTCCTCCTTTTAAGCAACTTTTCTATTTTCTTGTTCTATATATAAATTACAGCAATCATCTTTATTAGGATTTACATTATTTCTCCAGTAATTATAGTGTTCAGTAACATCTTCACATACTGTTAGTTCTTTAAAGTTTTTTATTTTTTCTATCTGTTGGACTTTTTCTTCTAATGGTAAATGTAAATAGTTACTTTGTTTAAGTGTATATTTTGAAAAATCTATCTCTTTAAACCATCTTTTTATAAAAGTATTGACTCTTAAAAATTCAACAAGAATTTTGTTGCATCTTATTGAATTTAATTTATCAAAATCAATCAGTTCTGGAATAAAAGGAGATAGCCTTAATTGAACATCATATCCTAAAGCATCTAATTTTTCGATTGCTGCAATTCTCCTTGATGTACTTGGTGCTTTCTCATATCTAAAAGCAACTTCATCACTTGTACTTGTAATTGATATTTGGATATGAGCAAGTTCTTTATCTAATATTTCTAAATACTGATCACTTGCAACCATATCTGATTTTGTAACAATTAAATAGTGTATTTTTCTTTTGTTTAGTAATTGTATAGTTTTATATGTAACTCTATAAGCATTTTCAAATACTTGGAAACAGTCTGTCATTCCACCTAGTCTAACAACACTACCAGGAGCAATTTTATTGATTTGCTTTTCAATTTTATTTATATCTGCAACTCTTGGATTTAAAGGATTCCATAATCCTCTAAAATCTAATAAAGATTTTGCATAACAGTAATCGCAATTATGACTACACCCACAGCCAAATGTATCTAATCTTGTAAGATATTTACATTTACTAGATTCATTATTTCCTGCAGGTTTCTTATAAAAACTTTTAAATTCTAATACCATATAATCTCTCCCTTCTTAAAAATAGACATAAAAAAAGAGATATTTTAAAGTGAATTTTAGTTCACTCTATTTTAAATATCTCTTTTTATTTAACTTTTTAATAAATAAATTGTAATTTCTGTTTCTAATTTGTAATTTCTTTTTTTATATATTCAATATT
>OIYG01001751.1_pt1 | contig 15510 bp, 18 predicted proteins | sample 1587861 | NCBI WGS metagenome assembly OIYG01 (sample SAMN03283272) | human gut metagenome | biome: human-associated habitat; material: feces | host: Homo sapiens | place: Peru | collected 2012 | reverse complement strand
TTGCCCCCCCCCCATTTACATTATTTTCCATAAGTTTCATTTGTTTTCTCCTTTATTTTCCAAAATTTTATATCAAAACTTTTTGTTTTTCAAGTATCTCTATATATTTTTTAAGTTTTTTATATAACCTTTTTTGCAAAATTAAACTTATTACATATAATAAAGATAGTCGAACATTAAAATGTATTTGTCGACTATCTTTATATGAGTTTTTATTTTAAAATAGCTATTTAGAACTTGCAAGTATTTCTTCTAATTCTTTTCTATCCAATCCTGTTAGCTTTTCTAAGCTTTCTATTGTAGCACCATTTTTAAACATATTAGATATCAATTGTGCATGACCTTTTGCTATCCCTTCGGCTATTCCTTTTTCAGTAGCATAATCTAGAGCTGCTTTTTCATCAAGCATAGCCTTTTGTTTAAGTTCAGCTATTCTACGAAGTTTTTCATCTCCACTTACTTGTTCCAAAGTGTCTGCTATACTTTTTATCTCTTTATTTTCTTTCATTATAGCGCTTACCTCCTTTGAATTTGGATCATTTAAAAACATTAGCCATTGGTAAGTTTTGTTATTTGGAAAGTTTCTGTACAACTTCATTACCTTTGGTAACTCTAGTATAACAATTTCTAGGTCCTCTGTCAACACTGTCTTTCCTGTTATTTCGTCACGTATTTGCCACTTTGTACCAATATCTTCAAAGTTTTTTAATATATCTAAAGTGTAATCTAGTATTAGCACACTTATTGTTTTTTTAAGAGAATTATATCCTTTGCTTGCTACTAGCTGTCTTTTGTAATTATCTGACCAATAATACAATATTCTTTTTACCATGTTAGGAAAATAGTCTAATTGTATTTCTATGTTACATTGTACACCATCTTTTAATTCTGCTCTTAAATCCATTATTCCCAGTTTTTCATCTGCTACACTAATATCTACAAATCTATTTTTATCTATTGATGTAACCTTTACTTCTTCTTTTAAAATAGCAGACAAAAAATTACTTAAATCGTCTATATTCTTTTCACGAAACAATGCATGAAAAACCACATCTGTTTTTGGACATAACAAATTTTTGCTTCTTTCTACTTTATTAACAACTTCCATTATTACCTCCTACAAAATATTAACTCGAATTAAAATAATCTTTGAATAAAAATACAGAAAAAAATATATGAAAAAACTCACAAAGAAAAAACATATAAAAACACATTTGAACTCAAATTTTAGATTAAAACTAAAAGATATTTTATTGTTTCTTATTTCACATGTCAACTAGTTACAACTAAAACACGTATTTATGTATTCTTATAAACTACATCTTTACAGTAATACGTATAAAAAACATTTCGACTAAATCTAACAAAAACAAAATTCCAAAATTGATAAAATACATAATGCATTTACCAGTTTTGGAATTTTTAAATTATAATTTTAACAGACTAATTTCAAAAATCTCTATCTTTATATCATAACAAAACATCCATCTTTTAATTCAAATTTTGCATCGTTTTCCAGTTCAATCACGGGTCTTAAGCTACAAGTAACAGTATTTTCCTTCCCGTTTGATACAAATAAAGCATTTCCATTTACCAAGCCAAATCCAACGCTTCTTACAATATACTCAACATACCCTTTATCAAAATAGGCCTCGGCACATGTTGAAGCCAAGAAATACTCTTCGCTTGTGAATATCACATTATATTCTTTTGAACTCTTTTCAACATATTTTGAACCAATATATGTATAAAAATTGGACAAATATTCGTTAAACTTTTTAGTTGAGTTAGCCGGTACCTGTCTGTAGTTTAACCAACCATATCTTCTGCTTTCCAACTCTGCTATACTAAAAGCTTCCGAAGAAGTAACAGGGTTTACTGAATAATTTACATACTCACCTGTCGGTCCATTATATTTTAATATTCTATTTACATCATTTAAATTTATACTTCTAGCTTTCAAAGAGCCTACAGAATACAATTTTTCGCATTCTGAATTTATTATATCTTTTGCATTTATATAATCATTTGCCCCAAGGTTAAGCTTTTCTTCTGTTTGATATTTAGATACTATAACCGGAACGTCATTTTCATCTTTTCCAACGTATATCCAATCTATCTTGCTTTTATCTATTTTTACCGTGTCACCAAAATTCAAATCATTTATTTCATATACTTTTTTGTTATCTGTAACACTTTCATTCATAGTCTTATTGTTTACAAATTTAATTGCACAAATCCCGCTAACCACTATTATTGCTATAAATAAAAATATAACTACCTTTCTTTTCATTTTATCCCTTTCATATCAACATACTTACAGAGCTACATGTTACTCACATAGCCCTGTTACATACTTTATAACTATTTACTTAAATCTGCTGTAGCAAATGTATTATATACCTTATCTGCTCTTTTTAAAATGTCTTGCTCATCCTCAAATTCAGTTTGAACACCGCCATGCAACTTATTTTGTCTATCTAGTAATTTACCATTTGAAAAATAATAATACACGCTTCCACCAACACCAGCAGATTCTGCTTCATACATCATAAGATTACCAAAACTATTAAAATAATATATTTGGTTACCTAGAAAGTCTGGTGCAACAAGTATAGCAATTCTTAGTCCTGCTCCTTTTACTTCGTCTTTTTTAATACTTACAGGAACTTTATGATTTTCTACAATCTCGGTATATTCTTTTGCATCATTACCTAAATAATCTTCTCCAAGTTCTGTATTATATGTGTTAACAACAACAACCGGTTTAAATTTAGCAATAGTCTCATCTATTTGTTCAGTTGTCATTTCATTATCCCTAATTACGAAAATGTATATCGCTCCACTTGCAAGTATAACTAAAAGAGTAACAACTATTATCCATATAACTGTTTTTGTTTTCATAAAAACTCTCCTTACATCAATTCTTAAAATATTCACTTATTTCTTGCAAATTATTAAAACATAATTGTCTTTCTACTTCATAAGCTACTATTGCAACACTGTTAGAAAGGTTTAGTGAACGTAATCCCTCTCTCATCGGTATTCTTACTGCTCTTTCAAAATTATTTAATATATACTGCTCATTTAATCCTCTTGTTTCAGGCCCAAATATTAAATATATGTTTTCGTATTTTGTGTAATCTATGTCTGTATACACTTTTTGAGACTTAGTACTAAGTAATACCTGTATGCTATTTTCCTCAACTTGACTTTCATACTCTGTGATATTTTCATGTACACTTATCTCTACTTTATCCCAATAGTCTAAACCTGCCCTTTTTACTGCTTTTTCTGAGATATCAAAAGCAAAGGGCTTCACTAGATGAAGCTTTGCTCCAATAGCAGCACAAGTTCTTGCAATATTGCCTGTGTTTTGTGGTATTTCTGGTTCCACCAAAACTATATGTAATTTACTCATTTTGTTTTTTCTCCTCAAAATATCTAATTAAAATTTCTCTTACCTCATCAGCTGTAGTAGCCATATTTATAGCTTGTCTTGCGTAAGTAGCCCCTTTTAATCCTTTTAAATACCATGCAATATGTTTTCTCATCTTAGGTATGGCAACCGCTTCCCTTTCACGACTTAGTGCTAAATCTAAATGTTCTAGTATAGCGCTTAATCTTTCCTCATCGCTTACTTCATAATGTACTCCATTTATAATATCTTTAAATATCCACGGATTTCCAAAAGCGGCTCTTCCTATCATTATAGCGTCTGCACCGGTATAATAAAAAACTTCTTCTGCCTTCTCTAAACTTGTTATATCCCCATTTGCAATTACAGGAATTGATACACTATTTTTTACTTCTCGTATTACATCCAAATCTGCTGTACCTGAATAGTACTCCTCTTTACTTCTTCCGTGAATACATACAGCGGAAACTCCGTATTTTTCGCAAAGTTTTGCAACTTCTACTGCAGTAGGCTTGTCCGTATAATATCCTTTGCGTGTTTTTATAGTTACAGGCTTAATTGCAACACTCATTACTTCTCGTATTATTTCTTCAACCTTATCTAAATTCTCAAGTAACTTAGAGCCATCTCCATTTTTTACAATTTTAGGAGCAGGACAACCCATATTTATGTCTATAATATCCACATCTTCTGATTTATTTAACTTTTCTACAACTTTCTTTAGTACTTCAGGATCACTTCCAAAAATCTGTACTACCTTAGGTGATTCATTCTCATACATATCCATAATCTTGTGTGTTTTTTTATCTTGGTAAATAAGTCCTTTTGCACTAACCATCTCAGTCGGTGCATAACATACACCACCATATTTGTGGCAAATGTATCTAAATGGTAAATCTGTAACTCCCGCCATAGGTGCTAAAAACACATTATTAGGTACAGTTATATTTCCTATTTTCACTTCTTTAATATTCATAAATCTACCCTACAAACAACGAACGTTGACGCCTTCCGCTAATACTTAAAAGTAATCCTAAAGATATAAAACTTGTAAGCATGCTACTTCCACCATAGCTTACTAAAAGTAAAGGTATTCCTGTAATAGGTAAAAGTCCCATCGTCATTCCTACGTTTTCAATTAAATGAAACATATACATTCCAGCAATTCCTATCGCAACTAAACTTCCGAAATTATCTTTTGATGTATTTGAAATATTTATCATGCGAATTATCATAATAGTATAGATTACTACTATTGCTGCTGATGCAACAAATCCCATTTCCTCGGATATTGCAGAAAATATAAAATCTGATGATTTTACTGGCAAATATCCAAATTGAGTCTGTGTTCCTTGAAGCAGACCTGTTCCAAATATTTTTCCTGCTCCAATTGCAATTTTAGACTGTATCGCATTGTATCCTGTATCCAATGGATCAAGTTCAGGATTTAAAAACACTTTGATTCTATTTTGTTGATATTCACTTAAAACAAAATTATACACAAGTGGTGCCAAAGCAAGTATTAAAACTAGCCCTATTAGTATATACTTATACGAAATACCTGCTTTAAATATCATAACTATCGTTATAAACAAAAAAACTATAGCCGTTCCAAAATCTGGTTGCTTTATTGTCAATAAAAATGGAACAATAAAAACAAACAAAACTCCAAGTAAATTAGATATTTTATTTATTTGTTTTTTCCCTTTAGTGTTTATACCATCCAAAATTTTTGCGAGTAACAATATATACACTATCTTCATTAGTTCTGATGGTTGAAATTTGAAAAATCCTAAATCGAACCAACTTGTTGCATTATTGATTGGAGTGGTAAATAACACCGCTATAAGAAGTGCTACAAATATTCCATATCCCACATATGACAATTTCCCTAGCAAGTTATAATCAATAACCCACGTAATTCCCATAACAATCAAGCCAACTCCAAACCATATCATTTGCTTTTGGTATTCAGTGTTATCTGTGCTGTTAAACCCGGCGCTATATATTCCTACTATTCCAATAACAACTAAAACAACGGCAAGTACAATCAATACATAGTCTGTGTTTTTTAAAAGTCCCCTCAAAAAAATATCCTCCTTAAAAATTACTTCATCTCTTTGAAAAATGCCTTATATGCCCTATATGTCATATATATATCCACTACACTAGCAGTTTCAAATGGTGAGTGCATAGATAAAATAGCTGTTCCACAATCTACTACTTCTACTCCCTTGTTTGCCAAAATATATGCAATAGTTCCTCCACCACCTTTTTCAATCTTTCCTAGTGTTCCCATCTGGTAAGCAACGCGAGCTCTATCTAATACAGACATCACCTGATTCATGTATTTTGCACTTGCATCATTTGCCGAATATTTTCCACCTGAGCCAGTATACTTTTCAATAGAAATTCCACAACCTAAAATATTCCCATTTTGTACATCACTTAACGATTCATGGAGCGGATCAACTGCAGCTGAAACATCTGCAGACAGCATGTATGAGTTATTAAGTGCCTTAAGCACGCTATATTCGCTAGTTTCTCCATGTGTTTTATAAAATAACATGTGTAAAAACAAATCAAAAGCACTAGAGCTCATAGAAGTTGCTCCCTCGCTGCCAATTTCTTCTTTATCTACTAAAAGACCAATTAAGGTTCTTTCTGGTATGTTATCTTCTTTTGCAATGTTTAAAATAGCTGCTAAAGTAGCATAAGCACATACTCTATCATCTTGACCATAACCAGCTATTATACCTTTATCAAAGCCAACGTAAGAAGCTTTAAATTTAGGAACAAACCTTATATCACTACGTGCAAAATCTATTTCTGTTATTCCATATTTTTTATTTAATATTTTTAAGATATTAGCTTTTATAGGAGATTTCTCATCAGATTTTTCTTTTAAACTTCCAACAATAACCGCTAAATTCTCAGGATCAATAAATTCGCCTGCTTTTTTTTGAGATTCTTCACGTCCTAAATGTGGAAGTAAATCAGAAATTGTAAACACAGGATCAGTGTCTTCTTCGCCAACTACCAAATCCAGCTTTTCACCTTTTGATGTGTAAATCACTCCATACATGCAAAGAGGAATTGTAAGCCATTGATACTTCTTTATTCCACCGTAATATTGGGTTTTCATCATAGCCATATTTTGAGCCTCAAAAAGTGGCATAGGCTTTGTATCAAGTCTTGGACTATCTATGTGTGCTCCTACAATATTTAATCCTTCCTGCATATTAGACTTTCCAACAATGCTAATAAATATCGCTCTATCCTTGTTCACAAAATATACCCTTGTACCTGGCTCTAGTTTTTCTACTTCATGTATATTTCTAAATCCAGCCTCTTCAAGTTCCCTTACAGCATATTCTACGCACTTATATTCAGTTTTTGCATAATTTAAAAACTTAATATACTCATTACCATAAACATACATATTGTCTTTTTCAACATTATTAAGTAATTCAATTGCATCTTTTTTTTCATATTTAATTTCTTCTAAATTCATAATTCACACCTCTAGTATATTATTAGTTTTTAGCAAAAATATTATACCATAGTAGTCATAATGTTTCAATAATTTATATTTAGTCTACAAGTTGTTTTTCGCTATTTTTCGACATGTATCATTTATTTGAATTAAATCATATATAAACATAAGAAAGTGGCCAAATTGGCCACTTTCTTAATATACGTATTTTTAGCATTTCCACCTGATTTTAATGCATGGAGTCTTGTAAATTGCATGTATTCCATAAAAAACTCTACAATTTGTATCAAAGCTTTTATCATTAGCTCTTATCTGTTCTAGCGCACTTTTAATATCTTCAAAAGACACACTATCTATACAATAGGCCAATGAATTTCCAAATGTTTTATTTATTTCTGAAACCACTCCCACATATTCGTAAAAAATCTCATCATCTAAAGATTCATAAATATATATGACTAATCCCCGTCTTTTATTCTCCGGTATTTTACGTATAATCTCATACAATATTTCTTTTGCTTCGTTAAACATGTCTTTCATTGCTCTTCCTCCATAAAACTAATTAGTTTTGAATTAAATTAAGCTAGACAAATAGCAGATACATTATATCACGATTCACATAATATTACAAGCGAATGTATTTTTAATATACAATCATATTTTCTTTTCTACGTTCTTCTGGTATTTAACAATTCCTATAATTGCAAACACCAATAAAACAATTTGTATCGTAATTCCCACAATTGACTTATAATATGCATTATACATTATCCAAAGAATACATGTTGGAATTGCTAGTATTTTATATAACTTCGTACTATCTTGCCATACAGAATATGTAAATAACATAGTAGCCATCATAGATACAAAACTAAATATATTTGTGTATGTAAATATACTTAAGATTAACATCAATCCTAAAAGTATAATTAAAACTTCTATTTTATTTTTCTTGTTATTTTTTTCGTTTAGATAAAACCAAATATTACTCACAATACTAACAACATCCATTGCCACTCCTGTATACGCACCAAGTAAAAAATATTCTACTCCAAAAAATATAGCTGTAACTATACAAAGAAATAATATACTTTTTTTATCTTTTACAAGGTAACTTGCAGATAAAGTTATAGTAGCAAATATAGCAAATACCTGAGATAGTATATAACTTAACTTCATTTCAAATTCTCTCCTTCTTTTTCTAAATCTTTCAAACTATACCCCATTTCTTGAATGTGTTTATAAATTGTTTCCACTGGAACTCCTAAAATGTTATAATAACTACCCTCTATTTTTTCTATAAAATTAGACATTACTGTTTCTATAACAAATCCAGACACTCTAAGTGCAGCGGGTTCATTTTCTATGTAATAATCTATATCTGCACTATTCATTTTTCTTAATGTAATTTTGGTCTCACATGTATCTTGTATAATGTTGCCTGTATTTTTGTCTACTAGAGCTATTCCAGTAATTACAGATGTTTTATTTCCTGCACACATAGCAATATATTTTCTTGCTTCTTCTGCATTTTTTGGTTTTTCAAGAATATTCCCACTTGCCCAAACCACAGTATCAATTCCCAAAATGACTCCTCTATCAACAGAATTTTTTACGCTAAGAGCTTTACCTAAAGCTAAGTCTTTTACATATTTATATACATTATCTCTATTCTCTGATTTTTCCTCAAATTCACAGTCAATATGGTAATGATTAAATTTTACAATATCTAACAAACTATTTTTAAACTTTGATGTACTAGCCAATGTTACTTTCATATTATTTACCTCGAGACAATTTTACATTAAATGTTATAGTTTTACAAGTACTCATTCAATTTACCATAAGTTGCAATGTATGCTTATACGTGATAAAATATATATGGTGATTTTTGTTGAAAAATATCATAATAGTTAACCCAGTTGCAGGAAATGCAAATAACTTAAAGCGAGGAACTAACTTAAAAAAAATGCTTAATAAAAATGGAATCCAGGCAGATATTGTAGTATCTGACGGCCCTAACAGAATAACTACCATTGTAAAAGAGCTGGCACAAGCAGAACAAACCAGGTTTTACTCTGTAGGAGGAGATGGTACGTTAAATGAAGTTATCTCCGGGTTAATAGGGACTGATTCAGAAGTAGTTGTTATTCCAGCAGGTACAGGTAACGATTTTGTAAAATCTGTTTCATGTTACAAAAGTATGAGAAAAATTGCATTAGCTTCAATAAATGCGAAATCAATTCCTACCGATGTCATACTATTTAATAACAAATACTACTGCATAAACATATTAAATTTAGGCCTTGATGCAAAAATAGCAGAAAATATGAATAAGTTCAGGAAAATTCCATTTATCACCGGAAGTATGAAATATAACTTAAGTATATTCTATACACTTGCACATGCCAAAAACTACAAATTAAAAGTTCGTATTAACGAGTTTGTAGAAAAAGGAAGTTACACACTTGCAGCAATAGCAAATGGAAGATATTATGGAGGCGGTATTTGCCCGTCACCAGATGCCAATACAACAGATGGTATATTAAATATAACATTGGTCAAAAATTCAACTTTACTACAGAAGCTTGTGTTACTTCCTAAATATAAAAAAGGAAAACACGAATCAATAAAACAATTGCGTCATTTTGAAACAGATAACATTACCGTTGTATCAACTAAAAAATTTCCTGTTTCTGTTGATGGAGAAATAGTTTTAACAAACAGAATACACGCTAAAGTTTTACCAAAAGCTGTAAGAGTCGTACATATTAAAGAATAAAAAAAGAGCTCCACATTTTGTGGAGTTCTATATTTTTTTAGTTCATTACTGTATTTTATATGCTTACGCTAGTTTTGTGCGGTACACTACTACAAGTATACAGTATAGACGAGCCTCTGAAACATCTATAACGCCAACCTTAATAGCTTTGCTATTAAAGTTCGGTGCCAGTTTAAACTAGCAAAACTGTATAAAGATATTGTTTAAAAAATTAGAGACTACACTTGAAACGAATATATTAGGTAAACTTTAAAAGCTACACATTTTAGCAAAACTTTTTAAACAACAAATTATATAAATATATGCCATTTAACCACAGGGGTTCATCTAGATAAAACTTGAAAGCAAAATAAAATTAAGAAATATAAATCAATAAGTCTCTTAGACCATTACGTATAATTATTGTAATAATAATTCTCTTGCACGCATATATTATATCACACATTAAAATTTATGTAAACCCTTTATTCCTATTTACTACTTTCCTTTTTTAAATAAGCGAATATAAAACTATCCAAATCGCCATCCATTACGCCTTGCACATTTCCAACTTCAACATTAGTTCTGTGGTCTTTAACAAGCGTGTATGGGCAAAATACGTATGACCTTATTTGGCTTCCCCATCCATTTTCAGATAGTTCACCTTTTATTTCTTTTAGTTTTTCCTGTGTTTTTTCCATTTCATATTGATAAAGTTTAGACTTTAACATTCTCATACATGTTTCTTTGTTTTGTATCTGTGAACGCTCCGTTTGACAAGAGACAACTATACCCGTCGGAATATGCTTTATTCTAACAGCAGAATCAGTTTTATTTATATGTTGTCCACCAGCACCACTAGCTCTATATGTTCCTACTTCCAAATCTTCAGGCCTAATATCTATAGAAATACTGTCATCAATTTCTGGCATAACATCAACTGCTGCAAATGATGTATGACGCCTTTTATTTGCATCAAAAGGTGAAATTCTAACTAACCTATGCACACCTTTTTCAGATTTTAAATATCCATAAGCATTAAGTCCTTTTACTGCAAACGTAACACTTTTTACTCCTGCTTCATCACCTTCTTGAACATCATACACTTCAAGTTCAAAGCCAGATTTATCCGTCCATTTTTGATACATTCTTTGTAACATTTGAGCCCAATCTTGAGACTCAGTGCCTCCTGCTCCCGCATGTATTGTGACAATAGCATTGAGCTTGTCGTATTCACCAGATAAAAGTGATGAGATTTTTAATTTTTCACACTCTTCTTCTAAAGTCTCTATTCCTTTTTCAAGTTCTTTTAACAATTCAGCATCATTTTCTTCTATATATAGCTCATATATTGTTTGCTGTTCTTCGTAGAATTCATACACTTTATTATATAAGCTCATGCTTTGCTTTAGATCTTTAATTTCTTTTAAAACTGTTTGACTTCTTTCCACATTATCCCAAAAATTAGGTTCTCCAGTAAGTTTTTCTAATTCACTTATTTTGGATTTTTTATCTTCTATCTTTAACGTGGTTTTCAATTCTTCTAGCAACTTTCTAGAATTTTCTAATGTATTTTTTATATCTATTATATCCATGTTATAATTCCTTCCAAATTCCTGTTTTTTCTGGCAATAGTTCAAACTCTAATACCTCGTCACGTGTTGGATGAAAAGTACTAATTTTACATGCAAATAAAGCAAGATTTCCTTTTTTTCCTCCGTATTTTATATCACCATATAGTGGGCAGCCTATATTTGACATCTGTACCCTAATTTGATGATGACGTCCCGTATATAATTTTACACGTACCAAACTATAGTCCTCAGTGTTTTTCAATACAGTATATTCAAGTTTTGCTTTCTTTGCACCTTTAGTATTCTCTTTTACAACTTTGCTAATATTGTTTCTTTCATCCTTTAGCAAATAATCTTCCAATACTTCAGTTTTTCCAACAGGTAACTTTTTACATACAACTGCAAGGTATTCTTTTTTGAAATCGCCATTCCTAATATACTCGGATAACCTTGAGGCTGCTTTTGAAGTTTTAGCAAACATCATTAGACCTGCTGTTGACCTATCTAACCTGTGAACTAGTCCACAATATACATTACCTGGTTTGTTATATTTTTCTTTTAAATATTCTTTTACCATGGTTAGCATATCTATGTCACCTGTTTTATCTGCCTGGGAAGGTATTCCCTGTGGTTTATTTACTACTATTACATGGTTATCTTCATATATTACCTGCATAAACACGCTCCTAACAAATATATTTTACCTTGATAAGTAACATCTGTCAAGTAATATAAAAAGTACAAAATAAAAGCCCCACAGCATATGCTATGAGGTCAAAAAGTTGTTATTTCTCTTCTTTTTTTTCTTTTATTTCTACTACTTGTCTCTTGTTATATTTTCCACAAACTGGGCAAGCTTTATGTGGCAATATTTTTTCTCCACAAGATTCACAAGTTGCAAATCCTTTTTCATCTAATTTCCAAGTAGAACGACGAAGTGCTGTTCTAGCTTTAGACCATCTTCTTTTTGGTTGTGCCATTTTATTTCCCTCCTTAAGAATAGTGTTACCTATTTTGTCATGTCAATATTACCAAGATATTATATAGTATTATATACAAAATGTCAAGTATGAAAATCACACTATTTATCTAATTTTTTCGTTTATTCATTAAAAAAGTCTCTTTTGTTAAAACCCGCAGTCATAAATCTTACCGCTGCTCTAGAATTTGTAAGCCACGCAAACTTTACGTTATTTTTAGTGTTGTTAATTATTTTTTGTACCATAAACTCGGCGATAGTTTCTGGATAATCTCCTAAAATGTTGTATATTTTTTTAGTTTTTTCGTCAAGTTCAATGTGTTCTCCATCTCCTAAAGCTGTATGTATAAAGTTTGTAATCATAATTCCTGGAGTAATTTTTCCTACAAGTACACCTGTATGAGCTTGTTCTGCCTCATATGCTAGCGCTTCTGTAAAGTATGTTACTGCTCTTTTGCTCATTCCATACAACGAAAGTCCCATTATCTTTGCATCATTACTGCCATGACCTTCTACATTGTATATTTGGCCTGTTCCTTGCTTTATCATAACTGGCATTATTAACTTTGAACATAAAACAGTTCCTTTTATGTCTATATCTATAAGTCTATCTATAGTCTTTTTATCCAATTCCCATATAGGTCTCATCGGCTGATTAACGCCTGCATTATTTATCCATATGTCTATACTTTGAGTCTCACTAAGCACACCATCTATTAAACCTTTAACATCTTCTTCACAAGTAATGTCTGCTTTATACGATAAAACCTTACCAGTACCTTCAAGCTTTTCTAACTCTTCTTTTGCTTTATTTAAATTTTCTTCAGATACATCACATAACACCACATTGAAATTTGATGTTTTAAATAATTTTAACATTTCATAGCCAAAACCTCTGGCACTTCCTGTAATTACAACCGTTTTCATACTCTTGCCTCTTTACACTATTTTAACTTTTGAATTATTTCATCTATACTTAATATTTCTTGTTCACCTGTTGTCATATTTTTTATAGTATATCTTTTATTCTTTATTTCATCTTCTCCAACAAATATTACATATGGAACTTTAATTCTATTGGCATAATTTAGCATAGATTTAACACTTTTTTTAGTATAGTTAACCTCTGTATTTATCTTGTTCTGCCTTAGCACACCAGCTACTTCTAGCGCATAAGACATATCATCTACCATAGGTAGAACCATAACCTTTGCACACGTAGCCTCATTTGCCTTAATTACGCCTATTTCTTCTAGTTTATAAAACAAACGAGAAAGACCAATAGAAATTCCTACACCTGGCAACTTTTTATTTGTATAAAACTCTGCTAAATTTTCATATCTTCCGCCAGAGCAAACACTTCCAAGTTCTGTGTAATCATTAAGTACAGTTTCATATACAGTTCCTGTATAATAATCTAGGCCACGTGCAATGCTAAAGTCTACTGTGTAATTTTCATCTGGTACCCCAAAGCTTTTAACAGCATCTAATACCTCTCTTAACTCATCTATTCCCTCTTTAAATGTATCCGAGTCTATATTTAGTTCATTTAAGAAATCTAATTTTTCACTTACGTTTCCTTCAAACTTCAATACTTTAAGGATAATAGCAATTTTTTCTTTTTCTATACCACATTCTTCTAAAAGTTCTACTACTGTGTCTTCTCCTACCTTTTCTATCTTGTCTATTATACGTAAAACTTCAGTTGCCTTGTCCTTTATTCCAAGTCCTTCAAACAAACCGTTTAATATTTTTCTGTTATTTATTCTCACAGTAAAATTAGAAAAACCTAATTCTCTAAATGTAGTATTAATTACAGACACAAGTTCAGCATCTGCTACAAGGCTTAATACTTCATCTCCTATTATATCTATATCTGCTTGGTAGAACTCTCTAAAACGTCCTTTTTGAGCTCTTTCTCCTCTAAATACTTTACCTATTTGGTATCTTCTAAAAGGAAATGCAAGTTCTCCTGCATGCATCGCTACATACTTTGCAAGAGGTACAGTTAAATCAAACCTCATAGAAAGGTCTGTATCTCCCTTAGTAAATCTATATATTTGTTTTTCGGTTTCTCCACCAGCTTTTGCAAGCAATACATCTGAATACTCCAATATTGGTGTATCTAGCGGTACAAAACCAAAGCGTTCATAAGACATACGCACTTTATCTTGTACTTTATTAAATTGAATTTGGTCTTGTGGTAAAAGTTCCACAAACCCAGCTAATGTTCTTGGTTTTATTTTATCCATTTTTCTTTTTCCTCTCTAAAAAATATAGTCCATATACTTTTTCCTTGAATATGACATTTCTATATATTGGTCTTGGTATTTTCTAATGTATTCATAAAGTTTATCTTCATCAGTACAGTATATAAGTTTGCCATTTCTAAATACGTTATATCTAAAAAATATATTAGCACTTCTTAAGTCAACATAATCTACACGAGTATTTCCAAATATTCTTTCCACGTCAACTGAAGCCATTAAATGACTGTCTATATGTTCTTTTTCTTCGCTATAATACAAAACGCCTAAATCTATGTCACTTTTTTCATGATATGTATTATCTGAATACGAGCCAAACAAATACGCAGCAAAAACATCTTTATTACTCTTTACATATTCCAAATAACTATCTTTGTACTTTTCGAAAACATTAACAATACTGTACCTCCTCACATGTATATTTTAACATAATTAAAAAGTATTGTAAATGAAAACTAGAATATAAAATAAAGCCGTTTATATTTTATAACACATACATACCGCTTAAATAATACGCACCACATACAATATATGCAAAATCTTTTAAAAGGTTATATAGCCCTAATATATCTTCAACTCTTTTTTCTTCTATTACACATCTAAATTATTTACATAATCCATTTTTTCCTTATCTATAACTTTATTTATTGCAGCTATACACTTTAATCCTTCATACATGCAAAACTTAAACTCATTTTAAATGTTAAATTTTCTGTTATTAAAAGTAACACTAAACAATACATTAATACATATTCCATATGTTTTTCATACTTCGGCAATATATATAACACGTTATTATTAAAATTATTTTTCATAAAAGTTACCGCCCAACACATCAAATATGCTAATTTCTTCTTTACACTCATATGTCTTATCCAATATCCTAAGCTCTTTTTTTTAGTCTTAATATTCTTTTTTCATAACTCAAAATATCTGTTATTATTCTTTTCCTTTTATATTAGCATTTACCACAGCTGAAATCTACCATGCCATATTCATATACCATTTTATTAGA
>OIYG01001746.1_pt1 | contig 15534 bp, 16 predicted proteins | sample 1587861 | NCBI WGS metagenome assembly OIYG01 (sample SAMN03283272) | human gut metagenome | biome: human-associated habitat; material: feces | host: Homo sapiens | place: Peru | collected 2012 | reverse complement strand
ATCTCGGAAATATCCTCTACCGAGAACTCAAAGTTGTTAGTCAACAACACGGCAGGTTTCTTTTTCTCGTTAAAGATTTCCACTCTTCGTGCCTCATGAGTCAGTTCGCCTCTGGTGAACAGCACCTTCTGGTCTATATGGGTCACAAGGCCGTCTGGATTGACGTAAGTGGTTGATTTCAGCACCTTGTAATTGAGATTCTTCTTCATTTTCGTGACATAGCACACGCCTTCCTCCGTGAGACGTTGGAACTGGGCAATATCAATATACCCCCTGTCCATAGCCAGCGTGGAATCCTTGGGGAGATGAACTTCCTTGAGCAGGTAGTGGTCATGCTTAGCAGCGGATGTGAGCTGCACAACCATGGGTACGCCAACAAGATACTTCATGACAGTATGCACCTTCATGCCGCCTTTCTTCTTGCCTGACTTCGGATGACGGCCAACGCCTTTGAGTATGTTGTCAAAGAGAGTAATGGTGGTAGAATCCATCATATAGAGTAGCTTTTCCCAGTCCTTCGGCTCGTGAGTCTGCCCTTTATAACTCTTGGGAGGGCGGCTGTCCGCTAAAAACTTGGCATACTTCTCCAACAGATACGCATACACACGGGCAAAGAACTCCTGTGGGCGTCGTATATTTGCTTCAGCAAGGGTACTTCGCCTAACCAGATAATCCATTCCAAGGTGCACGAGTTTATGTGCCTCAGCCTTCATGCCTATCTCAAGTTCGCGCAGGGAATCAAAGTGTTTAAGGATGCCGAACAACATCACGACGAGATGTTTGTATCCATCAAACCGCTTCACGTAAGCCTCGCTTCCTTTCGTTTCACGGCTTATTTGAAGAATTTTCTCCTTGTCGAGTAACTTTAACACTTGACTATAGACCGGCTGTCCGGTAAAATGACTATTTTTGCTCATGGTTATGTTTTATTTTTGCAAATACAAAGATAACCAAAAGGGCTGATACCTCGTGAGAAGTGTCAGCCCTGATTTTATTTGCTCATAAAAGTTTTACCGGACAGCAATAGTTAGAAATCCAACGGACAATCCGTTACATCGGCATGAAAATCATTGATGAGAATGAATCTGTAGAAAAAGCACATGCGATTTTGAAAGTATGGGGCGATGCCCTGCAAACCATCACAAGTCCCAAGTCATCTCCTCCACCTACATTGAAATCATGGTGGTTCTACAGATGGAACAGATTCAAACAAATGACAGATAAATGGAGATTGCTCCAATGGTATCTTGTCATTCTTGGCATTATCGCCTGTGTTCTCTTTTCATCTCTATATCAAAATCGGGTTATGGATCTCGACCGACCAACCGCATCTTTTACAAGGAGGTCATCATGGATGAGAAGAGAAAGGAACGTTACCATGAGCTGGATTCGTTAATTCACTCGGATTCGTTCTTCAAAACGTATTGGAATTTGGAGCATTGAATACCTCTACAAAAGTAAGGTGGCAATAAACTTTGTATCTAATAAGTCGTAACAAAAGATAGGTGGCTAATCCAAACATTATGGTTAGCCACCTGCCAATGTTAGATTTTCTTGTCAAACTCTTTGCCAATACTAGTAAACTCACGAACCACATCATATATTAAAACCTCATTTGCATCAATATCTTCATCGACAACAATCATGTTTCCCATTAAATCTGCAAAGAAGTTTTTTTGCTCTTCGTCAAATAGTTTAATTTGCGCAAGAGCCGTTAATGAGCTTTTTTCTTCTACATCTTTCTGAGACTCTTCAGGCAACTTGAATTTCTCCTTCAGTTGATTGAAATAGAACTTTTCACGAGCATCAATGCGTCCGTCGGCATGGATTATATCTAGCAGAATGCGCATCATTGCGACCTTTTGTTGATAATTAAATAAGTTCATATTACTATTATTATTTTTTTGATTTTGAACAGCATCTCTTTTCTTGTTCTGGGTTATATCCCAATCCTGCAATAGCTTTCATAACGGTGTCATTAAACTTTTTGACATATGTATACCCAAGCTTTATGAGATTTTCTTTCTCATCATCACTAAATACAGGTCGAACATCTTTTTTCTTATTTCTCATCCATACAATAGGAAGATGTTTTCCCTGTGATTCAGAACCGTTGTTTTCGCAATCCATTGGTGCATTTTCTAAAGAATGTTCCGTTTCTTCATGATTATTTGAATCTTTTCTAAATACTTTAAAAAGATTTTTATCATCACCCACCACCTCTTTGATATCAGAAATATCCTTGCTGTTAGCCAAATCAGATGGAATTGTGGTTTGCGTGCTTTTTTTGAAGAACGACAGTTTCGCTGATTCATAGAATGCATCATATGTTTTATCGAAACCTAAAGAAAGCCCCAATAGATATATGGCTACTGAACACTCAAAGTCACCAATTTTTTTAGTGTATTCGATAAAATTGTCATCTGGTTTATGTTCCATTCCGTCTGCAAATTCTGCTCTAAGGTATAAAAACAACGGAGCGACTACCGCAAATCTACAGCCTGCAACATTTTCTGTTAGTTTGTATAATGGAGATGACTCCACAATCGTTATTAATTGGTGAAACTTCGCCTCTTTGCATTTCACAATCAAAGGGAATAGTTGCGTTGTTTCCGCAACCTCTCCACCCAATTCCTGTTTTTTAGAGTAATTACAAAAAACATGAATAAAGTCACAAAAATAGCCAATCATTCCTTTCGGATAAAAACTATGACGTTCATATCTTAAAAGATATGTCCAAATTGACTGTTCGCCTATTGGGCGCTCGTAGTTATATAGTTCTCGAAAGACTTCCTGAACAATAGATGGTGTTATTAATTCCTTACATCTTTCAATGTCTTCGTCAGGTAAGTTAAATATCGTCCAAAGATTGTCTATACCTCTTAAGCTTTGCTTGATAGACAAATCCCGCTGAAGTTCATTAAACTTATCTGTCCAAGGTGATACATGAAGTTGTATTCGAGAATCAAATGAAATAGACATTTCTTTCTTCGCTTCTTGGTCAAATGTATACAATGCACATACATCCCTAATGTCAATAGAAATATATTGTTCATTGTTGTCATTTACTTTGAAATGTATTACCAGATACTCAAAAGAGTATTCATACATATTCATTTTGCTGGTAAGCCTATTAAATAATTCCATATCATTAGCATGTAACGACATGTCACCATCGAATGGTACAGCATAACTTATAGAAAAATGACCATACTTAAATAGGTCAATAAAATCTACCTTGCGTATTATAGCTAAATAATCTTTCATAATTAGAATCCCCATGCATTACCGCTACCTGATTGCGAAGTTTGAATAGTTGAAGAAATATCTATTTGCGAACAATTGGCTTTAAAAGCATCAAGATAATCACTTGGATACCCACTATATGTAATATACAGATTCCTTCTTGAACGCGTCATTGCAACCATAAACAATGTCTTAGCCAAAGATTCATCGGGACTGATATACATGCTTACATTAGCATAAGGTATGAAAACATTCTCAAAATCAAGTCCTTTTGCACTATGAAATGTCATGATAACAATTCGATGGTCATTTTCGTCAAAACAACCATACCCATTGCCAACATATTGCAACTTAATGCCATTTCTTTGCAAATGAGAATTCAATGCCCCATAATCAATTTTTCCCCATGAGTTGGTTGTTTCGCTCCATTCTGGCTTACCTGCATCTCGAAGTGCTTGATTGGCGAACTTTAGAATCTTTTGTGCAGTGGGAATTAGTATTGCAGTGGAATCACCTACATTAACTGCTTTTATTGCCTGTTCCATTATATACTTGACCTCCTGAGATTCAGAAGTGGCTTCACAGAGACGGATTTGAGTATCTTCTTTTGTCATGTCTCTTTTTGTGGAGAATATATTCATGCGTGGCAAAAAGCGTTGAACTGCGTCAATAATAGAACGTGAAAGTCTATGAATGATGCCTAATTCATATGGTTCTCCATTAATAAGACGCCCAATTTCAGATGGCGTTACTGTAGCCTCCTTCCATCGTGGGTCGCTTTCATAGATAGACTGATTTGAGTCACCCGCAACAATAACGTTAGAAGCACGATCGTTCATTTCACGGACAACCCTTGGCGTTAGATCTTGAACCTCATCACATAAAATATAATCATAATGTGCGTAACTTTTCATAAAGCCATAATAGGTATCAATAGTGACCTTTGAGGCTAACCCTAGGTCTTTAAAATCAGCTTTAAACATTTCTACAAGTGACCGTGTAAAAACGACAACTAAGATTCTTGAGTTTGGCTTCTTTGCGAGAATAGTCTTTGCAGCATAAGCAAGTAAAACCGATTTACCAGAACCAGCAAACCCTTTAATCCATTGATTACGAAAACTTGAACTTGACTGGTCCACGAAAGTGCTAACCTTGTCAAGGAAAGCTTGTTGTTGTGGGTCTAATTTGTTAATTGGCGGTATATGCATATTGGTAATTATTTAGTTGTTAACATATTTGTTTTTGTTTTTGATAAATTGTCTGGATTATAATAAGCTTCACCTTCTGCGCCTGGTGTTGAATGACGAATTTCCTTTGCGAATTCGTTTTCGCCAAGTTCTTCGGCGACAGATGCAAACCATCCGTAAGCATATTTCGGTAAAGAATTAGTCTTCCATTGTTGTTGATATCTATCATATACTTTCTGAAACTTCTCTTTTGCTCCTTGCCAATCACCTTCAGATTTCTGTATTCTTCCCAATTCAATAAGAGCAATGTCTAGTTCGGGATCTATAGCGATAGCTCGTTGAAGACATTCTTTTGCACGTTTGGGGTCTCGAAGACGGAGGGTGGATCCTAAGTTCGAATTTGCATACTTATGGTTTGGATTCTCTTCCAACGCTTTTTCGTAAAATTCTATAGCTTTGTCTGTTGCTCCTGCATTATTATAAAGGACGGCAATACTATTATACATGTCTGATTCTGGATACAACTCATTTTGAAGTTCGTATGTCTCTGCAGCTTTAAACGTATGTCCTGCCTTATCATAGGCTTTTCTTAATGCAATAAGAGTATCTTTTGATGGTACGCCACCATTATTCTCCGCCTCAAGATTTGCTTGTCTTTCAGCTTTTAGAGCAGCTCGCTCTTCTGTGTTTAATTCCTTATTTGCAAAGGGACTTAATGGTTCGACATGACAAATAACGCCCATACAGGTTGCACGAGCAATAAGCATTTTGTCACTGTTGACTTCGATAGCTAATTGAATAGGAGTATTGATTGGGAAACCATTTGGAAGTGGGGACTCAATTTTCAAATTGAATAACAATTTACGAATATTTCCCACACAAATAGGTAGTTCAACAACCATTTGTTCCTCACGGCTTGTTACAAGATCATCTATTACGATTGTGTCGCAAGGTATCTGAGTACCAGCTGGAAGGATTACTTTTGGACGCTCGTCTTTTGTGATAATGAGTATCGGTTCACTTGTGATTGGCTGTATCAAGCATTTATTCATTCCATTGAAAAGAAGACTATGTATCGCTGCTCCCTGCGATACATGAGTTTGAAGGTTAGATGGAACCAGTATCTCAGAGTCTTCAAAGTGTCTTTTCAATTCTTCTTGAATATATGGACTCTGAGCACTTCCACCAATAAAGAGTATGTAATCAATTTCTTCTTTGGGCATATTTGCTTTTTTTATCGCACTTTCTATAGGCGAGTAGATACTGTTATACTCGTATTCCCCTTTTATTCGTGTTGTTTTACTATATCCTTTTCTGAGAAAAACGCTCATACATTCTGTTAACTCCCTGTTGGTTAGATAGAAACTACTTTGCATAAGCTTTCCCTTATTTGTGTTCACCACAACATCGGTCTCAATTGTTGTTTTGGTCTCACTATCTTTTAATGTTGGAATTTTAAAGTCGGTGGTTAAGGTTGAAAGAGTCTTGTTAATTCTAATTTTTAAGCGTTCTGCCACCTTGTATAGTGCGGATGCTATCTGTTTTTTCTCATTTGTGCGAAATTGCTCCATTTTTTTTCCATTTGCATCGAGAAAACGTGGCATAAGATAATGATAGGTTATATACCTATCTATATCGTCACCTCCCAGTCTAGTAAACTTTGATATTGCTATATTTTTTGAGAAGAAACCATTAGCACTATATCCAATTTCAAGAATTGAAATATCACAAGTTCCACCACCAAAGTCGAAAACAAGAACTTTAGAATTGTAGTCAGGATTAACAAACATTGGTTGACCTTCAGATGCACGTGACACGGCATAACTTATAAATGCAGCATTCGGCTCATCTATTAAAGCCTGCTTTGATACCTTCATATCGTTAGCCATTAATGCGTCAAGAAGATCTTTTCGTTGATTTGCCTCAAAAGAAGCGGGAATGCTAACTGCATATGAAATATCATTGCTGATATTATTCTCTTGACAATAGCATGAAAGCAAATGTTTTAGATAGGCAAAGAAAACGCGAGCAGCATCCTTTGGGTTGCGTATATTGAAAGGAGCTTTATCCCGAAGCTCACTTTCATAATATTTTGCTCCCAAATCTTCACCGAGTTCCATTTTGAACGAATACCAAATGTTCTTTCCTTTTTTTAACTAGTATTTTAACTGAGAAGCACCTTCGCCTACAAGAATTTGATTGTTGATCCATGCTATTACTGAAGGTATTATCTCTGAGGAATATAATGTTCCATCTGGTAATTTCTGCTTTAAACGAAGCGAATTTGTATGTATTAAACTATTATTATCATCGTATGATGCGATAGAAACCACGGTTGTGGACGTTCCAAAATCAATACCTACGAAAGTCTTGCCACGAATTATAGAAAAATTCTTGGCTGAAGGTAAAAAAGATGATGTGGTTATTTTATTCATATCAAAGCTCTATTAATTTAATATATATTATACAACTCCAAAAATTACTCCTCATTGGGCAATTTCTTCATAACGTTTTCCTGACCCAATTCTTTTGCAATATCCAAAGACTTTCGAATTTGCTTGATGAGCAGTTCTCTTGGCGGCAATTCTGTCATGTATTGCGCCACTTTAATTCCTGCCTTGTCAAGTTGGAGTAGTTCTATTTGCTCTTTACTGCCCTCTGTGCAGAGTAAAAGACCTAAAGGGGATTCCTCGCCAGGTTCCATCTCATGGGTTTCGAGCCAACGAAGATAGAGTTCCATTTGTCCCTTATATTGTGGCTTGAACCGTCCTAACTTCAAATCAATAGCAATGAGACGATGCAGTCTGCGATGATAGAATAAAAGGTCGAGGTAAAAATCTTCACCATCGATAATCATTCGCTTCTGTCTCGCTACAAAAGTGAAACCATTGCCCAACTCAAGCATAAACTGCTCCAAATGGACAATGAGGCTATCCTCAAGATTCTTTTCGCTATACATTCCTTTCAGTCCTGCGAACTCCAAAAAATAAGGGCTTTTGAACACAAGGTCGGGAGATACGACATTGTTTTCACGCAGGTCTGCCAGTTCACGCTTTACTAGTTCGTCAGGCTTGGTGGCTACAGCAGTACGCTCGTAGAGCATAGAGTCAATCTCCTTACGAAGCTTTCTCACACCCCACCGTTCGGATGCACATAGAGTAAGATAGAACTCACATTGTAGAGTATCCTTCAAAGGCAAGACCTCGATAATGTGCGACCAGCTCAATTGGCGTGACAACGTAGTGACAATTTCCTCGTCATCAAATCTTGAAGCAAACTGCATCATACGCCTGATGCTACGAGCCTCAAATCCCTTGTTGCCATAGAGACACTGTAATTGTGTCGACAGCGTCGACACAATCTGCTTTCCATACTCCGCCCGTTGGTTTCCAAGAATCTCACTGTTGATTCTTTTGCCAATATGCCAATACATCATTGTCAGTTCTGCATTGGCGACAGATGCTACACGAACCTTTGTTGAATTGATAATCAATTGTAAGTCATCCATCAGCTGCGACATGCCAATAGAATCTATAGATTCGTTTTTCTCGAAAGGTTGAAGAGAGTCTTTGTTTGTCATACTTGTCGTCCTTTTCTTGTTACTTTTTATGTGTACAATGTAGTTCATTCCTGCTCTTGCTTAAGACAAGTGGATTGCATAGATTGAATATATTTTGTCAATCAACATTGTCATTCCTAAGAAGATCTACGACCTCAACTTCAAGCAATTTTAAAATTTTCATCAGACTGCCCAAGTCTGGCTGACAGGTGTTTGAACACCATTTTGAAATGGTTGTCTTGTCATTTGCCAGTTGTTCAGCAAGCCATTTATTGGTCTTCTTCTTTTCTGCAAGGACCACTTTTAGCCTGTTCAATTCTCTATTTGCCATATTCAAATATATGTTTTGCTTACAAAGGTATCTATAAAACACGACAATCGTGAAGAAATTATATAATATTTTATGATTATTCGCCAACTTGGTGAGAAAATTTCACTGTAAGGTAAGACACTTCTGGTTTATCAAAAGAAGCAATAACGATGTTGAATAGAAAGATGATAAACCGATTCTCTATTTGTCTATCCTTCCCATCTTTTACCTATCATTATAAGTATTCATATTTGTACCAAGAAACACTAACGCACTGATATTCAGTACGGTTTATTTTTGAGGAGGTTAAGTAATGCCGAAAGGTAAACACATAATAAACAATAAGCAAAAGCGTGCAGCTCAATGAGTTGCACGCTTTTTGCGTTTATGGGGTTCTTGTTTCTTATGCCTTTGTTATGCGCTTGTTTATCGCTTATTTGCAGCACATTTGCAACACAACAAAAAAGTAGATAATGTGGGACTTGTTCCTACCAATACATACTAATGCATACTTAAAAGTAGAAAACATGCCAGCAATAAGACTTGAAATCAAACGCAAGTGTAAAGTCTGTGGTGAAGTGTTCCTTGCCAAGACTCTTGACAGCCGGTATTGTTCGCCTAAGTGCAGCAAGGTGGCTTGGAAACGAAAGAAGGACGCAAAGGAGAAGAACGAGAAACTGGATCGTTTGGCACAGCACATTCCTGACATTAGGGAATATGTGTCGGTGAAGGAGGCGGTGGCGATGTTCGGAGTGGAACGTACTACACTCTATCGGCTGATAAAGAACGGTACAGTTCCTGCCATCAACGTCGGTAAGCGACTCACCCGAATCAAACGCTCAGCCTTGGAGACGATGTTTCTCACCAGAAAAGAAAGTCTTGCAGAAAGAGAGAAACCTGTGCCCAGAAGATACAGTATGGAACCAGAGGACTGTTATACCATTGGTGAGATATGCAACCTCTACCACATCAACGACAGCTCGGTATGGGCGCATATCCGCAAATATTCCATTCCGTCACGGCAGATAGGCAATTATGTGTATGTGCCGAAAGAAGAAATAGACAATTTGTATAAATCAGAAGTAGAATAAACCGAATATGAAGAAAGCATTATCGAACACCAAGGTGACCGTGAAGCTACGCAAGTCCGTTCACCATGACAACGAGTGGTATCTTTTCATCGAATCGTACCCTGTGTATAAGAAAGGAGACAACAAGCCAAGCCGTGTGGTTGAGTCTGTAAACCGAACCATCTCCACACCACAATGGGATATGTCGTCCATTGCCCGTGTGCTGCCTGACGGCTCGTTCAACTACAAGCCGAAGCGTGACATAAATGGCATTATCCAATGCAAGTCGCGCATAGACCAAGAGGCTTGCATCTATGCTGACAACGTGCGCAAACTTCGGCAGCATGAATATGACAATGCCGCCCTGTATTCCGACCGTGAGGAAGAAATCATTGAACAGAATGAACGTAGCGCACAAGACTTCATTAAGTATTTCATTGACATCATAGACAAACGTCATCCCAATAGTTCCAATGCCATCATTGTGAATTGGAACCGTGTGGGCGAATTGTTGAAGATGTATTCAGAAGGAAAACCAATACCTTTCAAGAGCGTAACGGTGAAATTGTTGGAGGACATCAAGATGTTTCTGCTTCGCGCTCCTTTGGGAGGAAACAAGAAAGGGACGGTGTCACGCAATACCGCCTCTACCTATTTCGCCATCGTCAAGGCAGGAGTGAAGCAAGCTTTCATTGACGAATATCTCACAGTGGATGTGAGTGCCAAGGTGAAAGGCATTCCATCGGAAGACAAGCTGCGAGCATCGCTCACTCTTGACGAAGTGAAGCGATTGGCTGATACCCATTGCGAGAGTGATGTACTTAGACGCGCTTCTTTCTTCTCTATCTTGACTGGTTTGCGTCATATAGATATCAAGAACTTGAAATGGAAGCAAATATCACAGACAAGCAACGGCAGTTGGCGCATAGACATCTCACAGATAAAGACAAAGGTGGGAGCATATCTTCCCATTTCCGACCAGGCGTATGCCATGTGTGGCACTCGTCCCGAAGACGAGGAGCTTCTTGTTTTTGCAGGGTTGCAGAACGCTGCCTGGATTTCGAAGCCATTGAAGAAATGGATAGAGGCTGCTGGCATCAAGAAACATATAACCTTCCATTGTTTCCGCCACTCGTATGCAACGCTCCAGTTGGAATTTGGCACGGACATCTATACAATCAAGTCGATGCTTGGACATACCAATGTCAAGACCACCCAAATATACTCCCACATCGTTGACTCAGCAAAGGAAAAGGCTGCCAACACCATACATATTGACAATTTGCAGAGTCAGCAACCAATAATATAGGTTTTACGCTTGGTGGCGATTGCCACCATTGATAGTCAATGAGTTATACTCATCGTTTATTCTATTTCCACCGCATTCCCCTCATCTGCCACCATACAAATGAGGGGATTTTTTCTTTTCTAAACATCCGTTTTCTCCTTGCTGAACTATTTCCATGTATTCCTGAGTGAAATTCTTGCTCAGACAATGATTTATACATAACCAAATGAAAGCATCTATCTTAACAAAATCTAAAATGATAGGGCAAACCAAGGGCTATGACAGGTGCTGATTGTGTGGGGCTGTTCCACTTGTTTTGCACCAATAAACAACCGGATATCTTTGCGGCACAATTCAAAAAGATTCTAATCATGGAAATAGAAGTAAAATCGTTGGAGGAGATGCCGGGAGCATTGTCCTACCTTATCAAATCAGTTGAAGAACTGAAGAGAACTGTGAATGTCTTGCAAACTAAACAAGAGAACAACAAACCAAAATGGATGGATATGGATGAACTTTGCGCTTATCTGCCTTCACATCCAGCCAAGCAAACTGTCTATGGATGGGTTTCTGCCAAACAGATACCTGTACATAAGATAAACAAGGCCTTGGCTTTTCTGCAATCAGAAATAGACGAGTGGTTGAAGAGTAAGTCGTGCAAGTCGGAGAATGATTTGATGCGTGAGGCTGAGGAATTCATCAACTCAAAGAAAGGCAAGGGTGGGGTATGGAGATAGCAGACGTCTATCAGTTCTCGTTCTTCCGCAAGCCTATCCTAAATACCGAACCATTGCGAGCAGTCAGTATCATTGACATCTATCGTTATATCGTTGGGCATTATGCCATGCTACCGACTGCTGCCTTGCGCAATCTCACTAATAAGGCTGAAGCCAAGCGCTATAAAGCAACGCATTTTGACTATTGCACCTTTTCTGGTTTATTCAGAAAGCGTAGAGAAGATGATTTGTTGATGCACTCCGGTTTGATGTGTATTGACTTTGACCATGTGCCAGATCTCATAGACTTGAAGCAACGATTGCTTGCCGATGAGTATTTTGAGACCGAACTTATGTTTGTCAGTCCGTCTGGTGATGGCTTGAAATGGATAATTGCTGTTGATTTGCAAGGTATGGAACACTCACGTTTCTTTAGGGCAATAGCCAATTATCTTGCACATGCAGGTTATCCAAATGTGGATATGTCAGGAAGCGATATTGCTCGTTCCTGCTTTCTGCCTCATGATCCTGATGTTTTTATTAATCCCAAATACGAAGAACATGTCAAAGAAAATATTTTCCGCCCAAGAATGGGAGAATGTCCATTCTGAAGCATTGCCAAGCAAGCTGAACGATGTGGAAAAGCAGACTTCATCCATCGTATATAGCGATGTGGAAGAAGACCTCAACCGAGTGGTCTGTGAAATTGAAAGTCTGCACATAGACATTGCCCCATCTTATAATGATTGGGTGAACTTAGGTTTTGCTATTGCTGATGGTTGTGGTGAAAGCGGTAGAACATATTTTCATAGGCTCAGCAAACTTCATCACGACTATAAATATGCGAAAGCTGACAAGCAATATACGTATTGTCTGCAAGGCAAACGGCAAGGCATCACCATAGCCACATTCTTCTACATGGCTGAGCAAGTGGGTGTTTCTCTGAAAGGTAGCCAAATATCCATTTATCCAAATATCCAAAATGGAGAAACGGGTAAATGGGTAAAAGACGAGTGTGAATTGCCTGCATTTCCTGAAGAGGTGTATGAACAATTGTCAGTGTTCTTGAAGGAAGTTGTTGACAATGCTATTTCTTCAGATGATAGAGGAACAATATTGATTGGATCCATTGCAACACTCTCTGTATGTTTCCCTAATTTCTGTGGAGTTTATGATGAGCGTGTCGTTTATCCTAACCTTTACCTTTTCGTGACGGCAGAGGCTGGTATGGGCAAAGGGGCATTGACTTTGTGCCGAGAGTTGATAACACTCATCAATCGCCAACTCCATGAATTGACGAAAACTCTTGACGCGCAATACAAGGCAGATATGGCGGAATATACCAAGGGGAAGAAATCGGAAAATGCTCAAATGCCAGAACAACCACCAATAAAGACGCTCATAGTGCCAGCCAACAGCAGCGCAAGTGCATTCAAACGTATTGCAAAGGAAAATGATGGCATCGTGATTCTGTTTGAAACCGAAGGAGACACATTAAGCCAAACTTTGAAATCGGACTTTGGCAACTATTCGGATGTATTGCGGAAGGCATATCATCATGAACCATTAGGGGCAAACCGCGCCAAGGACAGAGAGTTCTACGATGTTGACAATCCACGCATATCCGTAGTCTTGGCTGGTACGCCAGAACAGGTATGTCGTCTCACGCCGACAGCTGAGGATGGCTTGTTCAGCAGATTTGCGTTCTACTTCATTCCATTCAAGAGAGGCTTTCGCAATGTGTTTGCCACAAGCGATGTGTCACAATCAAAGAATGCAAGATTCAAGTTGTTGGGAGAGCGTTTTCTTCATTTGCGTGAATCTTTCATGCGGGAAGGCAACTACACGTTCTATATTCCAGAACACTTACAAATGCAGTTTTTGAAGCACTATGAAAGTACCAACGATGAATGTTGTGACGAAGTGGGTAATGGTATGCAAGGCATCGTTCGCCGTATGGGATTAATGGCTTATCGCATCATGATGGTATTGGCAGCCGTGAGGACATTTGAAACGGAAATGTTCAAACTTCCTCATGCGCCAGACGGTTTTGTTCATCTTTTCTGTCAAGAAGAGGATTTCCGTACTGCAATGAGTATCTGCGACACGTTACTTGCCCATTCGGTTTTCATCTACCGAAAACTGATGAGAGCCCAGAGGCGCTCGGTTCCAGACCTGCAAGAAAAAAGTGTGGCTTCAAGGCGTAACGCTTTCTTCGAGTTACTGCCCAACACATTCACCAAAAAGGACTACAATGCTCTTATTGAAGCACAAAACGAGAATCGAAGTACTGCTTCAAAGTGGATAGATGTGTTCATAAAGGAGCGTCGGCTATGCCGAGTGGGACAGGGAATTTATCAAAAGAAAGAAGGGTGATTTTTAGAGTGGCAAGTTTGTGTTTTAGTGTCACTAAAACTGTAGTTTCATGCCATCAAGGCAAAACTCCGATTTGCAATGGATGACATGATGGACTTTCCCACTCTAAAAAATCACCAACACATCATACCTTTATTAAATATGAGACAATGACAAAAGTAAAAGATAACAAAGGTGGTCGCCCCAAGTTGGCTGACTATCAGAAGCGCACAAAGTTGGTGCGGATAATGTTTTGCGAGAACGATTTCATTTACATTCAATCCAAGGCATCAAAGGCAGGATTGTCCGTCAGCGAGTATTGCCATCAGGCAGCAATGGACAACCATATAAGAGAAACGATTTCTCCTGAATTGGCAAAACTGATCCGTGATTTATCGGGTATTGCAAACAATGTAAATCAGATTGCACACCAGATGCACATTAACGGTTTTGATGCCGTAAAGGAGCAATGCCTACATATCATTTCTGCAATCAGCAGTATTATCAACCAAGTGAAGCCTATGCGTCATGATAGCTAAGATAATGAACAGGGTAGACTTTGGTGGCCTCGTCAACTATGCCTATAATGACAAGAGCCAAACCAAGCGAGCCAATCTGTTGGCTCACGAAGGGGTATGCATAACGGACAACAAGTCTATTGCTGACAGCTTTTATGTTCAAGCAGCCATGCGTCCCAATCGCAAGAAACCAGTAAAGCATATAGCACTCTCGTTTTCTCCGCGAGATACTGAGCGTTTTCCCGACAATGAAGAGGGCGACGCTCTTATGGCAGAGATTGCAAAGGAATGGTTGAAGCGGATGGGAATCGTCAACACGCAGTTTATCATTGCCCGTCATCACGACACCAAGCATCCACATTGTCACATTGTTTATAACATTGTAGATAATGACGGAAATATTCTCTCTGATAGAAATGAGCGTTATCGCAGTGCTCGCATCTGTAGAGCTTTGACAGAGGAATATGGTCTGTACATCGCTCGAAAGAACAGCAAAGAACAGAACTTGAATCGCTTGCGTCCGCAGCAAATGAAGAAAGCATAACTCAAAACTGCAGTATTGGATGCACGACAAGCGTCTAATAACTGGGAAAGTTTCATTGCAGAACTATCCAAACGGCATATAGGGATGCAGACGACATCTAATAAGTTAACAGATAAAGTCGTAGGATTGTCATTCTCCTTAGACGAAACGCATAGTGCTGGCTCCCGTTTAGACTCGTCTCTCAGCTATTCCAACTTATGTGTGTTCTTCGGTCAGGCATTGGAAGAATTGATCTTTCAGCCTCATGTCCAGGCTACGGAATGCGGCGGTGGTCCTACCAATAGTCAAGGTTGGCGTGACAAAGATGAGGATAAGGACAAGTGGAAACTTCAACAGCAAACAAAGTATAAACCTTCAAAACGCAGAAGATAATGAAAGAAGATATCATCGCAGCAAACCTCAGCAGTCTCCGTGCTGATATTCAAGCATTGCCACAAAAGATAGCAGAGGAACTAAATCAAAATGCTACTGAGCAATCAGATTCCTCACTGCAAATTGATGAGACTAAGGTGGCTAGCCTTATATCTGATGCTGTCAGCACCGCCTTGCAGTCTCGTCTTTATGATGACGAGAAGTATGTGGACAAACTCGTCTCAGTTTTCACAGAACTTGCCAATATGTATAACATCGTCACAGCTAACTGCAATAAAAATGCAGAGACTATAAATCGCAATATCCAACTGACAGAAAAGCGATATGCAGCAATGATGAAGCTTATGCAAGCGAAGAAATCCAAGACAA
>OIYG01001744.1_pt1 | contig 15544 bp, 14 predicted proteins | sample 1587861 | NCBI WGS metagenome assembly OIYG01 (sample SAMN03283272) | human gut metagenome | biome: human-associated habitat; material: feces | host: Homo sapiens | place: Peru | collected 2012 | reverse complement strand
GTGTGTTGCGGGGCGGTTAATCTTTCAGGGATAATCCACGGTGAGGCAGTGTTCAGAATGAACACGACCACATCTTGTGAATGGCTTTTGACCAATCCACAAAATCAGTGGGATTTGTGACAGAGATTATCATGGATTAAACGGTTCGTCAAGATGCTTTTGCAAATTTTATTGTGGTAAAGTGGTGATAGTAGGACTTATATGAACAAATTGTGCCTATGCTACATCAAATTCTTTAGCGAGCATCACAAAATCTGCATAGCGGATTTGTGAATCCTTACAGAAGCTGAAAATAATTTGCTCAAAATTTGAGATGTGATGCAGAACGTGGTAGAATGAAAGCAAAACAAAAATTGCTTTTCAATTCAGTGAGATGAACACGATAGATAGAGGAGAAATCAAAATGGGCAATGAAACGAAAATCAATCCTTTTGCCAGAATCCTGAATGCGGTAACAAAAGTCAATCCGAATTTAGCAAGCCAGAAAGAGGAAACGGCATCGCAAACGGTAGTCAATTCAGAACTTGCGCAAGCGCATGAGATTGAAGCACAAGTGCAGGAACAGTTGCTGTTGGGGAAATATTCTGTGGTGAAACCGCTGGATGTTGTATCGGGTGAAGCTGATTTGTACTTGTGCAACTATCAAGAAAAATCGTATGTTGCAAAAATTTACCGCAGAGATGTTGCAATCAAAAGCGAAGTCATGCAGGCGTTAAAGGAAATCCAATCGCCGTATGTTGCGCATATGATTGATACTGGAATGGCCGATGGAAAAACGGTAGAGATTTTGCCGTACTATAAGAACGGAAGCCTTCAGGGTAAAAGGCTTTCGTACCAAGAGCTACGGGAAACTGTGATCCCTTGCATCAATGAAGCATTGAGAGAACTGCACAAAATCGGTGTGATCCATAAGGATTTGAAGCCTTCCAATATTATGCGGCTTGATAATGGTCGGGATGTTGCCATTATTGACTTCGGTATCAGCTCTGTGATTGACGATGGCAGGACAGTGCTTGTTACCAAAACCGGAATGACGCCAGAATATTCTGCACCAGAAACATTCCGCAGCGTTTTTCTGGAAGAATCGGACTACTACTCGCTTGGCATTACACTCTACGAGTTGTTCTGTGGGCGCACTCCGTATGCGGGAATGTCAAACGATGAAATCACACAGTATATGTCCATCCAAAAGATTCCGTTCCCGGATGAGATGCCGAAAGCGCTGAAAGAACTGATTGCAGGACTGACATACAGTGATCTTGCCAACCGCAATGACAAGAAAAATCCCAATCGACGTTGGACTTACGAAGAAGTCTGCAACTGGTGCAGTGGAAAATATCAGCCGATTCCGGGCGAGGCTAACATGGAATCCAATACTGTCCGAATCCCTGCTTACAAATTTCGAGGTGAACTGTACACGGACACAACCGAACTGGTGCAGGCATTGGCCTCTGATTGGGACAATGGCAAAAAGCAGCTCTATCGTGGATTGCTCACCGGATTTTTCATGGCCTGTGACCCGGAAATTGCAGAAGCCTGCATGGATGCAGAAGACAGCGTAACAAAGCACGGTGAAAACGAAGATGTTGCGTTCTGGAATCTGTTGTACAAAATGGCTCCCGGCATGGATACGTTGTTCTGGAAAAATCAGAAGTACGAATCGCTGAATGCCTTCGGAACAGACTTGATGAAGAAGCTGCGTAGCGGGAATGTAGAAGAATGCCCTGTGTGGAATGAAATGCTGTCTTATGGTTTGATTTCTTCGTATATGAAGGCTCATAAGTTCAGCGAGGCACAGGTAAAAGGCGCAGAATCCATTGAATCTTCGGTGCGGCTGAATAAAGCAAATGCCAAAACGATGGCGCTTAATTATTATTTGTTGGCTTATCTGATTTCTGGGGACCGTGGATTTGTTCTGACTGGTAAACAGTTTGATTCTATCGATGTGCTGGCAGAGCATATGAATACGCTGCTTACGAGTTCCTTTGATAAGTTCGATGTGTTCTGCAAAAATATTATCGGCGTGGATAATTCTCTTGACCCGCAATTCGAAGCATGGCTGATTGCACAGGGCAAGAGCAATGAGATTGAGCAGTGGAAAAAGACTCTTGTGTGAGAATGAAAGACTGAATTTTGATAATCAGGCTGGTGGCATTTGATATGATTGGCTTTTTTAAGAAGATAAGAGATGCACATGGCGACAATTCAAAAGTAGAACATCAGGATAACGACCTTGGGACAACTCAAGATATTGTTAAAAAAGAAGATTTTCAAACAGATACAGCATTTGTGTTAGAGAATATTCGGGAGTTTATAGCAAAATCTGAAAGTTCCATACAGAGTGGTGTTCCAAGCATAACGGAAATTGAAAATTCATTGGTTGATTTAGAAGTTGCTTATTGCGTAAAAAGTTATATCCGTGAGGTGACAAAGCAAAATGCGGAATGGAAGCAACTGTATGAAAAAGCGAAAGAATTGATGGGATGTAATGGTAGTATACATGAAAAGAAAAAAGACGCGAAATGGAAGGGGAATGTGGCAGAGCTACAAGACTTTTGGATACAATTACAGGCTATGAGAAATAGATTAAAACCACAGGGTATTGCCTTAAATGAAACTTCATCTACGGAATTGGAAAGCATTCGTACCGCGATTCAAGAAATCGGGAAAAGTCATCGGATTCAAAAAATTAACGGACTTGGATGGGAAACGGTGACAAAAAATCCGCTACCGGCTGATTTGAAATATTTCAGATCAGCTACAAAGCCTGTGATTTTGCGGCTGATGGAATTTTGCTTTTGTATCTTTTCTAAAACCGTACTAGTATTTACACTGGATGGAAAATTTGTTACCGCATTAAAACGAGATGCTTTTTTTATTAGAGTAGAACGAGATTGGGAACGAGCTTATGTTAATGTGAAACGCAACGAATATACAGTAAACTTTGTGGCAGGGGATTCAAAACGTATTAAAACTGGGGATGAACGTTTTACATGGGCTTATACGAACGGTGATGGTAGCAAAGCTACTGGTTATATAAATAATCCTTGTATCATCTATCGATATGATACAATGGAGTACGGGAAAATCCTTTTTTGTGTAGCAGACTTTTCTGAAAGATTTTGCTTCAGTTCGGAAAAAGCGTTGCTGGCTGCCGAAAAAGCAGTTGCGGAAAATGTAAAATACAATGTTGACAGAAAAAGTTGCAATAAGTCAAATCTCATAAGCCTATTACTAATGTTGGAGCCACTAAGTGAGCCAGTAAGAAGAATAGAAGAATACTACGAGAAATTGGATGTTCCTCAAAAGAAATATTGTTATATTGAAAGAAGTTGAATGTAATGTCCGGTCCAAAATCATCAAGATATACTGTAACAGCGGCTCGACAAAGGGCACTTGCAGAGCAGCGGAAGCGTAAACTGCTTGAACAACAACTGCGAATCCTTGAAGAACAGCGCAGAATTGAGCAGGAGCGAAAAGAGAACTGTATCTGGGTGAAAAATACGCTTGGACAGATACAAAAAGAAAACAGCACGTTCGTTCGGGAACAGGCTGTTGCAAAGGAGCTTACTGCAAAAACTGGAAACGATCATGGTTTGCAGCGGTTGATTCAGGAAATGCAAGAAACGGTTAAAAGTGCTGTTGTGCTTGCTCAGAACGTGGAATCAAAGGATGCTGCTCATGTGAAGATTGTCTACACGCAGATTAAGCAAAGGCAAGCTGAAATTGCGTTGCTTCAACAGAAGATCCAGCAAGCGGCGCAAGAAAATGACGAGGCACTGGGACGCTATTTTGGTGTCAGCATTGCGGACGCATTCTCTGCGAAAAATGATGTATCGCCTGCTCCGGTAGAAAAAATTGTTGATAGCTCAGAAAATCTGAAAGCAAAAATTTGCGCCGAGTTGACCAAAGTGCTGGATGCACAGCCGAAAATCTCAGATGACCTTTTTGCACGGGGAGAGCAGGCGAAATCTGCTTTGGAAAAATTGCAGGATGAAGAACACTTGAAGAACTTTGCGGCTATTACTGTGATGCCGCTGCTTGCCGATTGCCAAAAAGAAATCGTTACGTACGAGAGGATTTTTGAGGTGTACTCACAGACCAGAGCCTGCTATGAGGCGCTGTGTTTGTCCGCAGAGGTTGAGCCAAAAGAAACGCGCTGCTGTCAGGCAGGGCTGGAAATGCTGCAAAAAGAGATAGAGAGGCTCCAACAGCAGCTTGCAGAGGACGATGAACGAGCCTACATCAGCCAGAGCATTGACGAAGTGATGGCAGAAATGGGTTATGATGTGATCGGTCAGCGTCAGGTGCACAAAAAGAACGGACGGCACTTTACCAACGAGTTGTACGCTTACGAGGATGGAACGGCGGTAAACGTGACCTATGCCGATGACGGCAAAATCACCATGGAACTGGGTGGATTGGACACGGATGACCGCTTGCCGGATGCGGCAGAGGCCAAACAACTGTGCGAATCTATGGAATCTTTCTGCGATGATTTCTCAGAGATTGAAAAGCGGCTGGAAGCGAAAGGCGTGGTTTTGAAAAGTCGGATGGCACTGCTTCCTCCATCCGAAGACTATGCGCAGATCATCAACGTATCGGATTATGAAACAACTGCACCTATTGATACATTCAAGGCAAATAATAGACGCAGTGGCATAGGGCAAGGTAAGGAACGGTATTTGAAGGAGTAAAAAACGATTATGTCAAAATTCAAGATTTGTCCATTTTGCGGGGCGAAAAACGCCCCTTCCCTGATGGACTGCGAGAACTGCTCGGCAGATTTGATGGGGGTTCGCATTATGGACGAAGACGATGAACCGAAACCAGAAACTTCGCCTTTGGAAGAACCGTCGAAGGTACTTGTCCGTATCTGCGATTGCGGGGCACAAAACCCATCCAACGCCCGCAAGTGCAGTGCCTGCGGAGAAGATATTTCGGATATCCTTCCAACAGAGTTGGAAGCAGCGCAGGAAAAGTATCGGTTGACCAGTCTGGACGGAACCTTTGCATACGACATTACGGAAGACGAGGCCGTTGTAGGGCGAGAACATGAACTGCAGTGCTTTCTGGCTGGAAAGAGCTATGTGAGCCGAAAACAATGCCGTTTTTATATGCAGGACGGGAAACTTTATCTGGAAAATCTGAGTAGCACCAATCCGACATTTGTGAATGACCAGCAAATTGGAAGTACGGTTGAGGTTAAAGATGGCGATGAGGTCGGCTTAGGCGGCTTCTGCAAAGATGGAAAGCGGCAAGAACTAGCGGCGTATCTTCTGGTAAGGAAAATCTGATGTATATTGCACGAATTTTGTATCCAGTGGAGGTGCTGGGTCTCGGAAAGCGCATCGGTATTTGGTTCTGCGGCTGCCCCAGACGCTGCGAAGGATGCAGCAACCCGGAATTGTGGGAATTTCAGGAGCGATATCAGGTGTCACAGGAACGGGTCATGCAGATGATCCATAAAATTGCCGACAACTACCCGGTGGACGGTTTTACCCTGACAGGCGGTGATCCACTTTTTCAATTTGATGCCTGTATGAAGCTGATTCAGGAACTTAAAACTATTAGCCCGGATATTCTGGTATATACCGGCTATACATTTGATGAGCTGCTAGGAAAAGATTTGGCTGGGATTTCTGTTTTGATCGATGGGCCATATCTTCAGGAGCGAAACAACGGGTGCTTTCTCCGTGGGTCGGACAATCAGAATATCCTTATCTTGGAGGAACGACTCAGAAAAAAGTACACAGACTATCTGAAAAACGGACAGAACCAGATTCAAAACTTTACTGTGGGCGACACGGTGGTGTCGGTTGGAATCCACAAAAAAGAGTTCTCTTTTTGAACGATGCAGGAGGTCGACATGAGCGAATATACTGAACTTACAGCAAAAATTGAAGTACTGGAAAAACGTGTGAAGTATTTGGAAGATACCTTTGCGACACTTGCAGATATGAATAAATCCAGCGAGATGGGGCAGTACATCGCTCAGCGTCAGCGGGCATTGGCTGCAAGCAAACTCGTCAATGCGGCGGCAGGCACTCAAAAACTGAATGCGGATGCGCAGCGGCAAGTCATTGACCAACTGGCGGCAGAAAAAGCAGCAATGGATGCCAGAATTGAGGAAGCTATCCGAGCCTCTGCACAGAATGCACCTGACGAGAATGATTTGGCAGAACAGTTTACATATCGGGATGTTCGCGGCGGTGTGGAGATTCAAGGGTTCAATGGGTTTGAAACCGGAGATGAATTGCTTCTTCCGCAAAAGATAAACGGGAAACCGGTTGTGGGTATTGGTAAAGAAGCATTTGCAAAAATGACCTTTAAAAAAGTGATTCTGCCAGAGGGAATTCATTATATTGGAATAAATGCATTTTGGGAATGTAAGCAATTAGCTGTTGCTAATTTGCCAGAATCATTGAAAGAACTCTGTTTTGGATGCTTTTCTGGAACAGGCCTTCGACAAATAAAAATACCTTCAAAATGTAAAGAAATACCGGAGAAGTGTTTTAAAGACTGTAAACAGTTACAGACGGTTGTGCTGAATGATGGGCTTGAAAGAATAAAAAGGGAAGCTTTTAATGATTCTGGTTTGTGTAACATTATCATTCCCGATAGTATGAAAAAAATTGAAATGGCGGTATTTGATTATCATGATTTCAGAAATGCAAAAGATTTGAATATTGCTATACTTGGTAAAGATACCGAGTTTGAATTGATGCCATTCAGACCATCAAGTTGTACTACTATATATTGCTTGGCAGGCAGTAAGGTTCAAAATCAGGCAAGATTAAAAGGAATACCAGTAAAACCGCTTAGTGAATTTAAGAATGTATAAGGTACACACCTATGGATGAATTAGAAAAGCTCCAACAGGAAATTGAATCACTGAAAAATCGCATGACGTATTTTGAAGAAACGCTTGCTACTCTCGCAGACATGAATAAATCCGGTGAGATGGGTCAGTATATCGCTCAGCGTCAGCGCACACTGGCCGCAAGCAAGCTCGTCAATGCGGCGGCAGGTACTCGAAAACTGAATGTGGATGCTCAACAGAAAGTCATCAATCAACTGGCGACAGAAAAAGCGGCTATGGATGCCAGAATTGAGGAAGCCATCCGGGATTCTATGCAAAATATATCCATCATGGGCAATTTGGAGGAACAGTTTACATATCGAATGATACCCGGTGAAGGAATTGAAATTCTGGGCTTTAACGGATTTAACACATCAGGAGAACTTGTCATACCAGAAAAAATTCAAGGGAAACCAGTGGTTTATATAGGAAAAGATGCTTTTATAAGAACTGATTTTGAAAGGGTATACTTGCCTAAAAGTATTGTGTCTATTGGGGAGACGGCGTTTGTGTCTTGTAGTCAACTGAAATTTATTAACTTCCCAGAGGGTTTGACAGATATAAAAGCCTACGCATTTATAGGATGTAAAAAACTAGAAACAGCGAGCTTTCCTCAATCGCTGAAAACAATTGGAATGCGAGCATTTGCGGATACAGGCGTGAAAAATGTGGTTCTTCCTGAAAAAATAATGATTCTAAGCGATGGTGCATTTTGTGGATGTACACCTTTGGAAAAGGTACTGTTGAATGAAAACTTAAAAACTATTGAGTCCGAGGCGTTTGGTTCAACAAAAGTATCAGAATTGGTTGTTCCAAAGTCGGTAACAGAAATTGCTGATGATGCTTTTGGATATTCACGAGATCATCAAATTGCGTTGGCTGTTCTAGGAATGGAGACAACAATGAAGAAAATACCAGAAAATATTATTATTTATTGTTTACCGGGAAGTCAAATTCAGAAAGATTGTCGTGTACAAGGAAAAGAAGCAAGACCGCTTAGTGAGTTCAAAAATAATTAAGGTGGATATACATGGATGAGTTAGAACAACTCCAAAAAGAAAATCGGCTGCTAAAGGACAAAATTCAGAAATTGGAAGAAACACTTTCAATTGTTGCGGATATGAACAAGTCTAATGAGATTGGTGTGTACATTAAATATCAGCAACGAATGATTTCATTGATGCGACTGGTGAATGATACATCAGAAAATACAAAAGTGAATGTTTTAGCACAACAAGAAAAACTCAAACGGGCAGAAGAAGAAAAAACAGTTTTGGATGCTAAAATACTGAAAGAAACTGGAATTTCTATGCGGGAAATTTCAAATAGAGAAGTAAACTATACACCTGAAAATCAATTTACATATAGAAATATAGCGTTGGGAATTGAAATCGTTTCATATATAGGAAAGACAAATGCAGAAGAAGTGAGAATCCCCAAAATAATACAAGGCCAGAATGTTGTAGGGATTGGAGAACGTGCATTTATAGGGAAAGATATAAAGAGAGTATATTTGCCCGGTACGATTCAGTACATTAAGAGGAAAGCGTTTAGTGGATGTCACCAGTTGGAACACATAAGCATTCCAGAGGGCATAAAAGAAATGGGCGAATACAGTTTTTCTTTGACTGGGTTAAGAGAAGTGGTAATTCCAAAAAGTATAAGAAAAATTCCTAATGATTGCTTTTCAGAATGCTCCCAATTGAAGAAGATTGAACTGAAAGAGGGTCTGTGTTATATCGGAAGATATGCTTTTTCAGCGACAAAGTTAGAAGAAATAGTGATTCCTGCAAGTGTTTCTATCATTGAATATAACGCATTTGCGGGTATTCGGTCTGCAACCCGAAAGACAAAAGTAGTTCTTCTGGGAAATTCAATATATCCAAAAGAGCTACCGGATAATATTGTGGTTGAGCATAGAAATAAATAATTATGAGGAATCAAAATGAGTGACTACATTTCAAAATGGCACAAAGAACTTGAAATTTTCTCAAAAATAAAGCCCTTGCTGATTTTAGAGGGCGATGTGCTGGATTCCTATCAGTACCCACAGGAAGGAAGTACCCCGAAGGGGAGCATTCTGCGGCTGTCGGAGTATCTGCATTTCTTTTTCAAGGATTCCGGATACCAAAATATTATCTTTTACGATAGTCTGCGGGGCTTTTATAATAATTGCGAGGAAGAATACACAAAAGCCTTTGCAAAGCTGGTGAATGCCCCTGTCGATAATCATACAATCAAGTGCACTTTTAAGGGCAGGAATAACACCGCTTCGAATATTGCCTACTCCGCACTGACCCAGAACCGGGAAGCATCTGTTATTATCATGAACTTTGCATCCCGGTATATCGTGAAACCGGATAATATGGACCAGAGTGAAGTGGATAGTTTTACTCTGTTGCTACAAGCATCTTTGGAAGCGAAGGATGTGCGGACAGAAAACGGCGGCATCCTAAAAAATCTGCTGGTGCTGATCGTAAACAAGACGAACGACCTGCCAGCATGGTTCTATCTGCAAAATCCCAATGTCAAAACGATTACTGTTACCTATCCATCCAGAGAAGAACGGGAAGTGCTGGTGAAGGGCGCAAACTTCCCCAGCTTCTTTGCAAAAGATATTTACGAGGCAGAAAAAGAGTATTATGCCGCACACCCGGAGGAACTGGAAAAGATTCAGGATCGATTTGTGGCGCTGACAGATGGTTTCAGCTTCACGGAAATCAACGGTCTGCGTAGGCTTTGTAAAAATGAACGCATTGCGGTGCGGGATATGTGCGATGTTATCGACCTGTATAAGTATGGCATCAAGGAAAATCCTTGGAAGACCTTGCAGCTGGAAGAAATCAAAAATGCAAAAACGACTTTTGAAGCCCGTGTGAAAGGGCAGGACTATGCCATCTCCAAAACGCTGGATGTTATCAAACGTGCTATCACCGGAATGTCCGGCTTGCAGGGCTCGTCGCACAGCCGCCCGAAGGGTGTCCTGTTTTATGCAGGTCCTACCGGTACGGGCAAGACAGAAACAGCCAAAACGTTGGCAGAACTTCTGTTTGGGGACGAGAGCTGCTGCATCCGCTTTGATATGAGCGAATATTCCCAGAGCCATAGCGACCAGAAACTGCTCGGTGCGCCTCCGGGCTATGTTGGCTATGAAGCAGGTGGTCAGCTCACAAATGCAGTCAAAAAGAACCCCTTCTCTATCCTGCTGTTTGACGAAATCGAAAAAGCACACCCCTCGATTCTGGATAAATTTCTTCAGATTCTGGAAGATGGCCGCATGACCGATGGACAGGGCAATACTGTCTATTTTTCGGAAACGATCATCATATTTACCAGTAATCTTGGCATTTATACGCGCGGTGCAGACGGTACACGGGAGGCCAATGTGACCAGCGATATGCCGTATCAGGAGATGTCTGTGCGTGTCCGGGAGGCTATTGAAAATTATTTCAAGCTGGATCTGGGTCGCCCGGAGATTTTGAACCGCATCGGTGAAAATATTGTTGTGTTCGATTATATCCGTCCGGAAGTTGCAGTTCGTATTCTGAAATCGCAGGTGGATAAGATCATCCGTAATCTTCAAAGCGAAAAGCGCATTACGGTATCCTTGTCGGATGCAGCCTATCAGACGCTGGAAGAAAAGGCGCTGGCAAACCTGTCAAACGGCGGCCGTGGCATCGGCAATATCGTAGAAAACTACCTAATCAATCCGTTGGCGCGCTATCTGTTTGACCATGAGATTTTTGAGAATGCAACTCTGCAAATTGATGAGATCGACGCGGATGCTCTGCCACCGGAGTTGAAATGTTCCTGAGGTGAAATAATGAAAATCTATGCAGCAACTCAGAAAGGCGTGCAGAAAGTCCAGAATGAGGACAGGGTGGTTTTGAATCAGAATGTTCTGTCTGTGGGCATACATGAATGTGAGTGTACAGAGGGCTTTGTAGCGGTTGCAGATGGTGTTGGTGGAAATAATGCCGGGGCGGTGGCGTCCCAATTCGTTGCGGAGGAACTGGGAAAATGTGACCATACGATTGAAAATTTGACGGAAATCAATCGAAAACTGATCGAACGTTCACGGATGGATGAAGCCCTTGCAGGAATGGCAACAACGCTGGCTTTGGTAGACTTTACCGAAGATTCTGCAAAAATCACCTATGTGGGCAATACGCGAGTGTATGCGGTAGTCAACGGAAAATACCTAAAGCAACTGACACGGGATGATACCACGCTGGAATACCTGCTGGCAACAGGGCAACTGGACGCTTCAACTGCGGAATCCTTCAATCGTAAAAATGAAATCACCGCATGTTTTGGTGCAGACAATCCGGCTTTGCTGAAATTGAAGCAGATTGATGTTTCGGGACAGGATACGCTGATTGTCACATCGGATGGTATCCACGACCATGTAAGCATTGATGAAATGGAAGATATTTACTGCGCAGAAGACAATAAGAGGGAGTTCTGTAAAAAGCTGATAGAGCAGGCTGTGGAAAATGGTTCGATGGATGATATGAGTGTTGCATTTCTTGGTGAAGAGTAATTTTAAGAAAGTGGAGATTTCATATGGGCTGTGGAGGAATTATAGTTTCTTATTGTATACTTGGTGCTTTAATATTAGGATGTATTTTAGGTTCGATAATGGAGATTGTTATGCTTTTCAGCAATGGCTTGCAGATAGTTCCATTATTGGGAAACTTGATTTCTTTAATTGGAATCAGTGTATGGATGACTAAAGATAGAATTCAAAAAGATAATTTTGATATCTATAACGAATCATTTAAGCTTATATTGATTTTTGGTACTATACAGTTTTGCTTTTGGACGCCTATTGAATTTGGTGGAAGTGATAGACTTTTCTGGATTTTTTATGTTGTATCGTTTGGACAGGTTGCAAAGTGTTGCATTGGAAATATTGTGTCGAGTTCTTTTGAGAAATCCAGAAATGAGAAAATAAAAGGATGGCGTGAGTATCTTTGTGGCTATTACCATAGGCAGACAGATACCTTGCAAAATATGGTAAAGCTAGTTGGGTCGTCAAAACGAGCTTCTAGCACAGCAGAAAATTTAATGAATCTATTAGTAATCTGTGGATGCACAAAGCTAGGAGGTGCTTTTCAGAATTCGGATATCAATCGAAATGAGAAGTTAGTAGAAACATTAAAAGCGGAACTTTCAAAAGTTGGCTTGGTGGAAGCTATCAGTGATGACATGACGATTACTGTAATAAAAGAAAACATGCAGAAATTGATTCCACAGATACAAGAACAAGAAAAATATTTCAGCACATCGGATTACATAGTTGTAAAAAAAGAATATGAGCATGTATTGGAATTGGAAAAGAATGCGCAGACGCCAGAACAAAAACGGCTGAGCAATAAGTCGAAAAAACGAGAGATTCTAATCGTGACAATAGTTGTTATGGCGATTTCTGTTTCAGTAGTGTGGGCGGTATACAATGACTACAAGAATGAAAATATTTATCAAGAAGCACTAGAACAGCAGCATCAGAGAAATTACATTACGGCGAATGATTTGTTTGAGGAGATTCGCGGCTATAAAGATGTTGATGTGCTTATCAATGGTCAAAAGTTTGAAGTTGAACATCAGCGTATTCTGCAAGCAAATATTGGTGACACTGTGACATTTGGTGAATGCACCGATAAAACGCTGGAAGTGGATGGGCCGATTGAATGGATTGTTTTAAGTAAAGATAATGGAAGCGTAATGTTGGTTAGCAAGAACATCTTAACACATTTGCCATACAATAAAATGCCGGAAGAAACTGATTGGGAACATTCAACTTTGAGAGCATGGCTCAACTCAACATTTTACATGGAAGCATTTGATAAAGAAGAACGTGGATGGATTAAGAGAACAACAATTGAGAACAAAGATAATATGATATATAGCACTTTTGCAGGAAATGATACAGAAGATCGAGTTTTCCTGCTTAGTAGTTATGAGGCCAATAAATTACTCTCATCTAAGGATGCATCTGACTGGTGGTGGCTCCGCTCACCGGGTGTAAAAGAAAACTATGTTGGTAGAATATCCTCGGATGGAAAATTTCTCCCACGCGGTGAGTTTGCAACAAAAAATGGAGGAGTTCGTCCTGCTATGTGGGTGGGGTGAAAAGGAGAATGTCAAATGAATACAATATATGAGTTATTTGAAAATTTGGTTCATAATGGGAGAAAATCGTATTATAGAATTGAAATCCCTGATACGATACTCCAAATGAATAGTGTGAAGAAAGGACAGGATATTTGTAAGGAGTTTATCTCCAAGCATTATAAATTGGGTGGAAAAGACGAATGTATGATGTTTGATTTTCTTGACGACTATTTAAGTAAAGGAAAACATCTACATACGGTTTCGCTATATTTAATGGGAATTGTTTTTATTGAAAACAATTCGGCAATTCAAAAAAGAATTGAACAATCCTTGCAAACTTTTTTGTGCCAACAAGAATATGATGAATTTTATAATAAAAATGATATAAACTATAATTATCTCTATACGTGGTATTTGGCAGCATTGTATCATGATGTTGCAAGTTGTATAGAACAAGCTAAGATACCGGAGAATCCAACAGAGCGACAGAAAAGCTTAGAGTATTATTTAGGGGGACTTGATATTACCTATTCGCCATATGGAAATTTTCCGTATCGAAAAGAGAACATTCCTCAAAGATTTTCAGAAAATTTGATAAAGAACTATTTCTATTATCGTGCTAATAGTGGGTCGGGTGAGCACGGTATTTTAGCAGGATATTTATTTTTTGATAGATTTGTAAAAAATTTCTTGAAATGTTGGAATCCTAACAATGGCCATACAAAAGTAAGCTGTGGCCTTGTATGGCATCCGTGGCAAATTTCTCACGCAGCATATGTGGCAGATGCGATTATCTGCCATAATATATGGATGGGAGGCGAAAGAGATACAGAATTGTATCAAGCTTATGGATTGAGTCCGCTTTTGTATACTGAACATAGTGAAAACAAGCTATCCATCAAAAATTGCCCATTACAGTTTATGTTATGCCTGCTGGATACGATGGAGCCACTTAAACGCTTTGCGAAAAAACCTTATGATGGTGACATGGAACCTAAAGAGGTGTTGTCTCATGTGTATCTTGAATTTGGGGATTATAGCGTGGCTGTTCGATGGGATGAACAAATAGAAAGGAATGGAGAAATCTTCCATAAATGGTGTGATGCGCTTAAAGGTTTGCAAAGCTGGATGGAAGTTCGTTGCGAGACGGTGGGCAGGGAGATTACAATATCTTGGACTGGCAACTGAAATTAGGTGATGTGCTTGACAATCAGATTTCTTTCCTGTAAAATGATTTTAGAAAATACTATTATTGAAAATACGAAAGGCTGTTTTATGGGAAAGATGATCTTAGATGACCTCCGCAAGCGTCTGGAACGTCTGGACGAAGACGCAGACCTGATGATCGACAATAACGACCGCTATCAGATGGTGATCGTAGGCGGCAGTGCGTTTATTTTGCTGGGCAAGCTGACCCGCGCTACTCATGACATTGATGCCTTGAGTGTTCCGAAAGAACTGTACAGTTTGCTTGGCAAGTACGACATCAACACTGATGTGGAAGCCTACATCGACAATTTCCCGTATAACTTCCAAGACCGGCTTCAGCCGCTACCCTTTGGTGGTACAAAGGTGCAGTTCTATACACCCAGTCTGGAGGACTTGGTGATTGCAAAGCTGTGCTCTTTCCGGGACACTGATAAGGCAGACGTAGAGAGTGAGGCTGTGCGGAATTCGTTGGATTGGGATTTGCTGGAACACCTTGCAACGGATGAAGATGAGTTGAGAGCCAGCATCTTGAACGACTGGCGGTATCGGGATTTCTATATCCGCTATCAGGAGTATGTGGAGAGGTGGAGACCATGCGAAAGCTGACATTCGAAGGCTTTTTGAAGCAGTATGTGGCAGAGCTTTCCGGGGTTCAAACGGCAAGCGTCCATAAGCTGGCAGATTGCATGACCGAAAATCCTCGCTTGAAAGAACCGCTGTTTCTCTATGCGCTGACCTTTGATAAAGTAGATCTGTTGCTCCGCTATACTGCGAACAGCACGGTTGTTGCGGAATATGAGCAGCTTTCTAATCGCTATTCGCTGGCGCAAATGCTGCTGCTTTTAGAAAACCAGTCCCATGAACTGCCGGAAGGCTATTTGAAGGTTTGGCGCAGCTATTGTTCGGTACGGGATGCCGTCCTTGCGGACAATGACACAAAAGAGTTGATCCATCGCCGGGTATTGGAACTTCAGCAAAAAAAGAAATTGACGAATTATCGTCTCTACACAGACTTGAGGCTGAATCCGGGCAATGTGAATGCATGGCTCAAACACAACGATTCCAGCAAAATGAGCCTTGACTGTGCACGGCAGATCTACAAGTATGCAAAAAGCTACCCGTCTGTTCGATAAGAAAAAGGAAGTGAGTCTATGACCGCCGTAATCTATGCCCGCTATTCATCGGATAACCAGCGTGAAGAATCCATTGAAGGCCAGATTCGGGAATGCACGGCTTATGCGGAAAAGAACGGCATCACGGTCATCAAGCACTACATTGACCGTGCATTCTCTGCCAAAACGGACAATCGCCCGGAGTTCCAGCAGATGATCAAAGACAGCGGCAAGAAGCTGTTTG
>OIYG01001740.1_pt1 | contig 15574 bp, 10 predicted proteins | sample 1587861 | NCBI WGS metagenome assembly OIYG01 (sample SAMN03283272) | human gut metagenome | biome: human-associated habitat; material: feces | host: Homo sapiens | place: Peru | collected 2012 | reverse complement strand
GGCAACTCGGTGATGGTCGTGGAACACGACTACGAGACCATGATGAACGCCGACTGGCTGGTGGATGTCGGTCCTGGCGCGGGCGAGAAAGGTGGAAGAATATGCCTGAACGCCCCTCTGAAAGCTCTGTTGGAATATTCATCGGACAGCGGCAGGGTTCCGGCCTCGCTGGACAAGGAGACCGCCGGCCACTGCATATTCGGAAAGTCAAAGACACTGGATTACCTTCAGGGGAAGGATGCCATCCCGGTTCCGCACACCCGCCGCGCCGGGAATGGTAAGTTCCTAAGCATCAAGGGTGCCCGCGGCAACAATCTGAAGAACGTCTCCGTGGATTTCCCGCTGGGATGCTTCATCGGGATCAGCGGAGTGAGCGGCAGCGGCAAGTCAACCCTCATCAACGAGACTCTGATGCCGATTCTCAAGAACAAGTTCTACAGAGCCAAACTGCGTCCTCTGGCCTACGATTCGATCGAAGGTGTCGAGAACATCGACAAATTGATAGAGATCGACCAGAGTCCGATCGGACGTTCGCCGAGATCCAACCCAGCGACATTCACCGGCGTGTTCAACGATATCCGGAATCTGTTCGCCGACACTCCGGACGCTAAGGTTCGCGGGTTCAAGGCCGGTCGGTTCTCGTTCAACGTGGCCGGAGGCCGCTGTGAGGCCTGCAAGGGAGCCGGAATCAAGGTCATAGAGATGAACTTCCTGCCGTCCGTGAATGTGGTCTGCGATGAGTGCAGGGGCAAGAGGTACAAAGAGGACACGCTGGCCGTGCATTATAAGGGCAAGAGCATCAATGATGTGCTTGAGATGCCTATAAGCGAGGCCTATGAGTTCTTCAAACCGATCCCGGCCATCGCACAGAAACTAAAGGCGTTGGTCGATGTGGGCCTCGGCTACGTTCACCTTGGTCAGTCAGCCGTGACGCTATCCGGCGGTGAGAGCCAGCGTATGAAACTGGCGGCGGAGCTGTTCAGAAAGGCGACCGGCAACACCCTGTACATCCTCGATGAGCCGACGACCGGCCTTCATTTCGAAGATATAAAGGTACTGCTCAACGTTCTGCAACAGCTTGTCGATCAAGGCAACACAGTCATCATCATCGAGCACAACCTGGATGTCCTGAAGAGTGTCGATTACCTCTTCGACCTCGGCCCTGACGGCGGCCGCAGAGGCGGTCAGATTGTCGCCCAAGGCACCCCCGAAGCCCTCACCCGGAACCCAGCCTCTGTCACCGGTCCGTTTCTCAAAGAGGTACTTCTCGGAAAAATGTAGATTTGCATTGCAAATTTCTATGGAAAAGTGTAGTTTCACACAATTGAATTCCATAGAAAAGTGTCAACATTAGGCTTAAGTTAAAATGGATACCCTGTCAAGAGCGGCACATCAGATTCTTTCAGTGTTTTTGACACAATAGAGAGAAGAGAATATTTCCGTGAGGAAGCGTCCTGAGGCGGATCAAGTATTTCCTGCGCTTTCACCAGCAATTCGTACTCGTAGCCACTTTCATAATTGAAATCCTCTATCTGGCTATGGCATATTTGCCAAACAGGAGCATTGTCAACCTTAATCCAATAGCACACCTCAGGCCCATTGGCTCCTGTCGCGGTGATTGTCTTTGAGGCGACAATCCATTTCTCCTCCCAACTTTTGCCATAGATAGTAGATTCACCATCTGATTTATTACAACCGACAGAGAAAACGGCAAGAAGAAACAACGTAATGAAAATAAGTCGTTTGTTCATAAAAAGTTCTTGTTCAAAGTTTTACAAAAAAAAGAATTGATTCACAATCAAAGTCTGTCTCCTATGTTGAGTCAATCGCTAGTCATGCCTACAGTACTGCCCGGCCACTAAGTCATAGGATCATATACAATACTATATCGCAAATATATAATACATTACACAAAGAAGCAAGAGAATATATTCGCACCTGGAAGAACAACTTACTAGTTATCAAGAGAATAATGTTTTAGGTGCGGGCGATTTTGCATACCTGGAAGTCCAGAGCATCAATAGAACGCTCTGATACGAAGCCACAGGCTCCAAGGTGCGTGAATATGTTCGCACTTGAAACACCAAACAGTTAATTACCAAACTGATACAGCTCCAGGTGCGGGCGATTTTGCACACCTGAAAGTCCAGAGCATCAATAGTTACAAAAACAGGATAATAAAGACCACACAATGTTGCCGTGGCTGCCAAGTGGTTGAATTTCAATAACAAAAAGCACCCTCCTTCTACCCGAAACGGGCTGGAGGAGGGTGCGTTAGGATATTCATTTACAAGGACTTGCGCTCCACGGCTGGAGGGAGGCTCGCTCCGGCGACGGCATCCGGCAAGGCTTCAAGGCCAAGCCAAATGCGTCATCGGGAGGTCTATCGTTCCCAGGCGAGGGCGGAGGCGCCGAGGATGGCGGCGTCGGACTCCTTGAGCTGGGAATAGACGAGCTGTACCTTGTTCTTCCAGAGAGGGAGGACGTTGTCGTTCATCGAACGGAGGATCGGCTCGGTGAGGAACTCCTTGCTTCTGGCGAGACCACCGAAGAGAACGATGGCCTCAGGGGCGGAGAACGCGATGAAGTCCGCGAAAGCCTGGCCGAGGAGGGTCCCGGTATATTCAAAGATCTTGATGGCAAGGGCATCGCCTTCCTTCGCGGCCTCGTAAACATCCTTTGAGGAGATGCTGTCAAGACTGCGGAGGGTGGATGGCTGATCGCTCATATCCAGCCACTCGCGGGCGGTCCTGGCTACTCCGATCGCGGAGCAGTAGGTCTCAAGGCAACCGTTTCTTCCGCAGTTGCAGTGACGGCCGTTGTGGCGCACGATCGTGGTGTGTCCAAGCTCGCCGGCGAATCCGTCGTGACCATAGACCATCTCGCCGTTGATCACGATTCCGCTGCCGACACCGGTTCCGAGGGTGATCATAATGAAATTCTTCATTCCCCTGGCGGCGCCATAGGTCATTTCACCCATCGCGGCGGCGTTGGCATCGTTGGTAAGGGTAACCGGGATGCCGCCGACAGCCTCGGAAAGCATCTGAGCGAAATGGATGGATCCGCTTCTTCCCCAAGAGAGGTTCACGGCGTTCTCGATGTCGCCGGTGTAGTAGTTGGCGTTAGGGGCGCCGACTCCGATTCCACGGATCTGACCTTCGGCACCGGCATCAGCGATGATCTTCTTCAACGCGGCAGCGAGTTCCTCAATGTAAGGCTCAACCGTGGTGTAGGAGTCTGAACGGATGACTGTCTGGGCGAGCACGGTTCCACGGGCGTCAACGACTCCGCATTTGGTGGTTTGTCCACCTACATCTATTCCTATTACAAGATTCTGTTCCATAATATTTGGCTATGAGAAGTCCCGGCGGAGCCCCCCACCGGGACGGGATTTCAAATTAAGCGGTCTTCTTTACCTTAGAGCCAAAGAGGGCGTACCAAAGGATGTAGGCCACACCGATGATGACAACGATGTAACTCATCAGGTAGTTGGTAGCGTCAGCGACAGCACCCTGGATGAGAGGGAGGATACCACCACCGCAAACCATCACCATAAACAGTCCGGAAGCGATTGAGGTGTATTTGCCAAGACCCTCTACAGCGAGGTTGAAGATGGCGCCCCACATCACGGAAGTGCAGAGGCCGCAGAGGATGAAGAACATCACTCCGATCGGAATCTCGGCGAGGGAGAATGACAGCTGTGAGGTGATCGCTGGGAACTTGACTGTTGTCGTGTCACCAAGGAACATTCCAAGAAGAAGGAATATGATGGCGACGGTACCCACAAAGCTGACCATAGCGCGGCTGGATACCTTTCCTCCGACTGAAGCGCCCACGAGACGTCCGCATAGCATAAGGAACCAGTACATTCCGACGATTGTTCCGGCCACGGCGGCGCTGATGCCGATCTCGGCCGAAGTCATATAAAGGTTGACGAAGTTAGGAATACCGACCTCAACACCTACATAAACGAATATGGCGATAATTCCCAGAACGAAATGCTTGAAAGAGAGAGCGCCCTTCACACTTTCGCCCATAGTGAGCTGGCCAGCCTTTCCGGCAGCGGCGGCAGCCTCAAGTTCTGGCTCAGGGATCTGCGAGAACGCTATGATGATGAACGCGAGAGCGAATATGCCCATTGCTATGAAAAGCGCAGGGTTAGCGTCAGCAATCTGGGTGTCCTTCGTCACGTCACCGATCAAGTAACCGACAAGTACCGGAACAATCGTGGCACTCAAAGAGTTGCAGGAACCGCCCCACTGGATGAGCTGGTTACCCTTGTTGCCGCCGCCGCCGAGGGTGTTGAGCATAGGGTTAACAACGGTGTTGAGCATACACATCGAGAAACCGGAGATGAACGCGCCGAGAAGATAGACGGCGAAGCTGCCGGCGATTCCTGAAAGGAATGTGACACCCACTCCGATGAAGCCTACGGTCACGGCCGCGAGGGCTGTGAACTTGTAACCCTTCTTGGACAGGATCATACCAGCAGGCAGGCCCATAAACGCATAAGCGATGAAGTTGGCGGCGTTACCCAGCTGGGACATAAAGTTCGAAGCGGCGAACTGCTGCTTCACGATGACTCCGAACGGATTCTGGAATCCCGTCACGAATGAGATCATCGCGAACAGGAAGAACATAATCACAATAGCGAAAATGTTACCTTGTTGTTTCTTTTCCATTTGTAAGATGTTTTATGTTATCGAAAATATTTCGTGGCATATTCCACAAATTTAGCAAATTAATTTCAAATTTGACCGAACGGCTTCAAAAATCCATCTTTCAGAATGACCTTTATAGGATTATTACTAACTTTGAGCAAAGAATATAATGAATATGAAAACGATAATCGACGTTAACGCCCATCTGCACACACCTTACTCCTTCAGCGCCTTCAAAGACGTGAGGCAGGCCCTTGATATGGCCGCCGCCGAAGGTGTCGAAGTTGTGGGAATCAATGACTTCTACAGCCTCGACGGCTACAGGGAGTGGAATGACGAATGCGCCGCAAGGCATCTCTACCCACTGTTCAACATCGAGTTCATCTCGCTGAACAGCGAGGATCAGGCGGCCGGACTCAGGGTCAACGACCCGAACAACCCTGGACGTACCTACCTGAGCGGAAAGGGGTTGGCCTATCCTGTGGTCCTCAGCGGGAAAGAGGCTCAGATGCTCGCCGATGTACGTGCCGAGTCCAACGCCCAGGTCGAGAGGATGTGCGCCAAACTGAACGCCCACCTTGACGCGGTCAAGGCTGGATTCAACATCGATTTCAAATATGTTGTCAAAGAACTGACCAGAGGATCCGTGCGTGAGCGTCACCTTGCGAAGGCTCTCAGGATGGCGGTTGACACCAAGGCCGACAAAATAGAGGACAGGCTCGCCCTCTACGAGAGAATCTTCGGCGGCCAGCCTCTGAAATCCGCTCCGGACAACGAGGCGGCGGTGGAGAACGAGATCAGAAGCAAGCTGCTCAAGGCGGGGGGCGCGGCGTTCGTGCCTGAGGATCCGAAGGCGTTCCTGCCGATGGAGACTGTCTGCCAGATCATCAAGGCCGCCGGCGGAATCCCGACCTACCCGTTCCTCGCGGATGACGCGAAAGGCAACTTCACCGACTTCGAAGGCGATCTCCAGAAGGCCGCCGACACGCTTAAAAAGCGCGGAATCAAGTCCGTGGAATTCATCACGACACGCAACACGACGGCCGTGCTTGAGGAATATTCCGGATACCTCCAGGACGAGGGCTTCATCGTCACTTTCGGCTCGGAGCACAACACCCCGGCGCTTGAGCCGATCCGCCTGCGCACCCGCGACAACGCCGAAGGGCTCAGCGAGAAGCTGCGTGAGACCAACTACCGTGGAGCGTGCGCGGTGGCCGCCCATCAGGCGGGACTGAACTCCATCGAAGCGGGAGACGAGCTGATCCGCAAGACATTAGCCATTTAGGAATATGTCAGCTCAGCGAACAGAACACATAATTGACACACGAATATGAAACAGATTGAAGACCTTATCGCGATTTCCCGGAAGTTCGGACAGGACTCCAGGTTTGTGATCGCAGGAGGCGGCAACACCTCCTACAAGGATGAGAACAGACTTTGGGTGAAGGCCAGCGGCCACGCCCTCGCTACTATAACGGAGGACGGGTTCGCCGTCCTTGACAGAGCCCTTCTGAACGAGATGGGCGAAAAGGCTTACAATGAGGACACGGCGATACGTGAGGAACAGGTCAAGAACGACCTCTCCGTGGCCTGTATAACAAAGGACAGAAGGCCTTCAGTGGAGACATCCCTGCACAACTGCATGGGATTCGCCTTCGTGGTTCACCTCCACCCTACCCTTGTCAACGGCCTGATGTGCTCGGTGAACGCCGAGGCCGCGTGCAAGGAGATATTCCCAGATGCCCTTTACATTGAATATACCGACCCGGGCTACACGCTTTTCAAGAAGGTCTATGACCGGATAAAGGCCTACAAGGCTGAGAAAGGCAAGGAACCCCAGGTGATATTCCTTCAGAACCACGGAATATTCGTGGGCGGGGACACCACCGCTGAGATTGAGGGAATATATTCAGAGGTTCTTGGAAAGCTTGAGGCAAAGGTCGCCGCTCTTCCGGAGGGTGACACGGATGTCTCTGAGACTGTTACGGATGTCGTTCCGGCGATCAGGCAGATGCTTTCCCGCTCCGGCCGGGGCTTCAAGACATTGAAAGTCACCAAAAACGCCCTCGTGGACTTATTCATTGATGGTTGTTCAGTCACTTCGACAGGCTCAGTGACTGATTGTCCCGGAAAATCCGGTTTCGACAAGATTGCGAAGCCGTTCACCCCGGACATCATCGTGTACTGCAAGAGCTCGTACATATTCATTGAAGCCGAGTCAGATGAAGAGATTTTAAAGCAGGCCGAGGAGGAAATCGAGGCTTTCGTAAGCGGGAAAGGCTACACGCCTAAGGTACTGCTCATCAAAGGAATCGGACTCATCGCCGTGGGAGACAGCTCCAGGAACGCACAGATCATCACCGATGTGTTCACGGACGCGATGAAGATAGCGTTCTATGCGCAGAGCTTCGGCGGAGAGCATCCGATGGAGCGGGCTTGGATCGACTTCATCGACAACTGGGAGGTGGAGAATTACCGCCGCAAGGTGGCCTCCAGCGCGTCCAAAGGCCGTGTGGAAGGCCGCACGATCATCGTGACCGGAGCCGCCCAGGGATTCGGAGAGGGCATCGCCCGTGAGCTGATGGCGCAGGGAGCCAACATCGTGGTGGCCGACCTCAACGAAGCGACCGGGGAGAAGACCGCAGCCAGCTTCAACGAGAAGGCTGGAGCCAACAAGGCCATATTCGTAAAGACAAATGTCGCGGACATGGCGAGCCTCCGGAACCTGATGAAGGAGACAATTCTGAACTTCGGCGCGCTTGACGCTTTTGTCAGCAACGCCGGGGTTGTCCGCGCCGGCGGATTGGACGTGATGACCCCTGAGAACTTCGAGTTCGTCACCAAGATCAACTACGAAGCCTATTTCTTCTGCGCCAAGGTCGCCTCGCACATAATGAAAATCGAGACAAAATATGATCCGGAATATTTCGCCGACATCATCCAAGTCAACAGCAAGAGCGGTCTGCGAGGCAGCAAGGCGAACTTCGCCTACGCCGGCGGCAAGTTCGGAGGGATAGGCCTGACCCAGTCCTTCGCCCTTGAGCTCGCCCCTTACAGGGTGAAAGTCAACAGCATCTGCCCTGGCAACTACTACGATGGTCCTCTGTGGAGCAACCCGGAGAACGGACTGTTCATCCAGTACCTCAACGCCGGCAAGGTTCCGGGAGCGAAGACCGTGCAGGATGTCAAAGACTACTATCTCGCCCAGGTGCCTATGCGCAAGGGCTGCAACCCTGTGGATGTCTGCAAGGCCATCCTCTACGCCATCGACCAGACCGGAGAGACCGGACAGGCCATCCCTGTGACGGGAGGGCAGGTCATGCTGGCATAATTGGAAATCCGGGAAGCGACCTTGACTTCAGGCAAAGTAAAGCGGCTTCCAATGTAATTCATTAATATCATGAAACAACTTGACGTAAATCTGATGCATCCGGCCGAGCAGATCGCTATCATCATCGGCAGGATTTATCGCAGCGAGATGACCACCACCTCCGGCGGAAACCTGTCCATCATGGACGAGAACGGAGATATGTGGATCACCCCGGCGGCGATTGACAAAGGTTCGCTGACTCCGGCGGACATCATGTGCGTGAAGGCTGACGGAACCATCATCGGACCTCACAGACCTTCATCCGAGTACCCTTTCCACAAGGCCATCTACAAGATGAACCCGCATATTCATTCTGTGATCCACGCGCATCCTCCTGGACTGGTCACATTCAGTATGGTTCATCAGGTGCCGGACACAAGCATCATCCCTCAGGCGCGCGAGACCTGCGGTCCTGTCGGATTCGCTGAATATGCCCTTCCGGGAAGCGAGCTTCTGGGCAAGAAAATCGTGGCTGAGTTCAAGAAGAACCCGGACTACAAGGCCGTCATTATGGAGAACCACGGAGTCGTGGTAGCCGGTGATGACATCGCTGACGCTTACCAGAGGTTCGAGACCCTTGAGCTTTGCGCCCGCACTATTTTGAACGCCAAGACTTTGGGAGAGCCGAAGTACCTCAGCGAGGAGCAGATTCTCCAGCACGAGAAGGCCGTGAACACTCCGTTCCAGCACTTTATGAACGTGGAGCATCCGTCCGACGAGAGAGCGATCCGCGCGGAGATCTGCAAAATTGTCCGTAGGGCCTGCTCACAGGGACTTATGTGCAGCTCCTACGGCACGGCTTCCGTACGTTGGAGAGGCAATGACTTCCTCATCACCCCTTCAAGTATGCAGCGTTGGGATCTTGATCCTGAGGACATCGTGCAGGTAAAGGACGGAATGGTGGAGGCCGGGAAGAACGCAAGCCGTTCGGTGGCTCTCCATTACGAGATCTACCGCCGCAACCCTAAGGTCAATTCGATCATCCTGACCCAGTCCCCTGCCCTGATGGGATTCTGCACAACCGGAGTGAAGTTCGATGTACGCACCATCCCGGAGAGCTGGATATTCCTTCAGGACATTCCTACATTCCCATTCGGAAGCCAGTACAACGAGAAACTGAACGAACTCGCCGACGAGTTCAAGCACAGGCCGTTCGTGATGCTGGAGAACGATTCCGTCGTTGTGACAGGTGACCAGCTCATCAACACGTTCGACCGTCTTGAGGTGGCCGACTTCAGCGCCCGCTCGCTGATCCTTGCGGCTCCGCTCGGCAAACTGAACCCGATCACCGATGAGGAAATCGAGGAGCTCCGCGTGGCGTTCCACGTCGGGGAGTAGTTAAAGCGGACATATACTGCCTCCGGCGGTCCTCCCCACTTCGTGCTGCTCGCTATGAAGGTCCACTGGACCTTCATTAATCGCTCACGACCTCCCTCTTCGGGAGCCAAAGCCGCCTACGGCAGTATATGTCCGCTTTAGCCTAAGCACCAAAAGCAAGAGGCTGACATTTTGGAGTCAGCCTCTTCTTTTATAGGTCAACAGGATGGTTCTATTCTCCGGCGATGATCTTAGCGTCCTCGGCGCTGTCGATGCCCACACGCTTGGCGAGCCGCTCACTCCTCTGACGGATCTGCTCCTTGTGACGCAGTACCCAGTTCTCGGCATAGACAGCCACGCATGCAAGGAAGAAATAGATGACCGTCTGGATGATCATGGCCTTCATCTGCACGTCAGCCGCTCCCATCTCGCCACCGGCAGTGCTGAGGTTGATGAAACCCTGCGCGCCGAAAGTGGACGGGAATATGTAGGAGAACACCTTCCAGAAGCCCGGGAACGCGAATGTCGGCCAAGAGCAACCGGTCAGGAACAAAGCCACAGGCGACATCGCCAGGAAGAGGATGAACACGGATTCCCTTCTCGTGATCAGCGTACTCCAGACCATGCTGAAGAACACACAGTCAGTGATGAAGAAGACCAACATCGCAAGGACATCCTTGAACTCACCTCTTTGAGGGATTCCGAATATTGCGGGGACGATGAAGGCTATGTACATACCCACGGCAATGTACAGCAGCCAGTAGGCGCCTCCACGTCCCATGACCACACGCCCGACACCGTGACCTTCAAGTCTGTCAGGAAGCGATGCGAAACTGCGGTTCCTCTCCCTTGCGGTTCCCACCAGCAGTGACATTCCGTAGAAAAGCGTCTGCTGGATGATGATCATCAGGATGGCCGAGATCAGGAAGAAACTGTAGTTGAAGGCCCTGTTGTAGGGATTATTGTCCTCGTAGCCGAGCGGCTTGACAGTCTGTGACGCGGCCTGTTCCGTCATCCCGAGGGACGAGAACCTCTGCATCTGGATCTGTCCGATCTCATGAAGCATCACGAAGTTGGTGGCCATGAGAGCGTTCTTGTAGTAGAGGAAGCTGCTCATGTCCGCATAGACGGAGAATGTGGAGGTTTCGTTTCGAGCCAGTTTCTCCGTGAAGTCGGAAGGGAAATAGATGATACCGTTGACCTTGCGTTCCTGCATCATCTTTTCCGCCTCGGCCATATTCATACATTTCGCCGCGACCTCGACCTCTCGGGTGGCGTCGATCTCCCTGATGAAGCGGTGGCTGTCCGGGCTGTCGCAATTGTCAACAATGGCAACGGGAGTCTCAGAAAGAATACCGTTCAGGTAGACGAGATTGTAAAGCAGCGGATAGGCAAGTCCGGCGACAAGGAAGATCAGCAGCACGCCGCTGTCTGAGAAAATCTGTCGAAGCTCATGACAGAATATGCCCCAGAAGTCCTTGATCCATGTTTTTGCGTATGTATTTTTCATGTCACTTAGTCTTTAGGGAAGTTCTGATGAATGTAGGCCTTCTTGAGTCGCACAAGACCTATGAGCGGCAACAGAATGAAGATCAGCAAGTAGATCACCTGCTTCCACCATCCGGCGAATCCGGCTCCGAATATGGCCTCCTGGACATAGAACAGATAATAATGACGCAACGGGAACGCCGCCGCAAGTCCCTGGATGTAAGGCGGCATGGCCTCTATCGGAAGCGTGAAGCCCGAGAGGGAGAATCCAAGCACGCTGTAAAGAGCGCCGATACTCAACGCCAACCTCGGCACAGGAAGCATCTCAAGGATGAATATGGCGATCGCCTCACTGGCGAAGATCATAAGGAATATGCCCAAAAACATGTTCCAGATGGATCCCGCCAACGGAAAATGCAGCCTATGGAAGAGCAGCAGGATCAGTATCAGCCCGATCGCCGAGAATGTCAGCGTCCACACCAGAAGCTTGCCGGCGAGGGCGGTCACGATCGAGTTGCCGGAGGTCTGCAGCAGATGCCTGGAGGTACCATACTTAAGCTCCGCTCCCAATGAATATATCAGGACGATTATCACGATCATCTCCAGCACACCTGGCAGCAGGACGCTGCTGAGGTAGTAGTTGTAGTTGGTGCCGACGTTGCCGATCTGATGGACATCCACGTCCACAGGACGGATCATGCCCATGATCTGGCTGTCGTTGTAGCCTCTTGCCCTGAAGGCCTGCCTCTGCACGGCTCCGTTGGTCAGATTGACCATCTGAAGAAGATCCTTCCACGCAAGCGCCCCGCTGACGAAGTACAAGCCGTTGACGTAGAACGTGATCTTCGGCTGACGGTTCGCCTGGATGTCATCGTTCATCCCCACAGGAACGACACAGACAGCCGCGATCTTGCCTCTGTTCATGTCTTCTCTGGCAGCCGCGAACGAATCGTAGTGGACAACCTTTCCCAACTGGGTGGCATCCAGCTGCTGGCAGAAATTCCTTGAGGTGGACGAGTAGTCGTAGTCCACAAGACCGATCGGAACATCACTCGGCAGACCGTCCTTCAGAAATGTCAGGAAGAATATGGCGCAGAAGGCTATCACGCCTACCGAACCCAGAAGATAGATCGGACGCTGCCTGATGATCCTGAGTTCGCGGCGGGCCACCGCAATTATTCTCTGCCAATTAGTCATGATGATAGTCCTTACTTAACGATTGCGGACATACCAGGACGAATGCCGTCCACCGCCACATCCGGAACGGCCCTGACCTCAAAGGTCTTGGCATCGTACATACCAGTTTCCTTGGTGGCCTTCCACGTGGCGTAGGACTCACGGACAGCCACATAGTTGACGGTGGCCGGAACCTCCTTGCCGTCAAGGGCCGGAATGATCACCGTGATCTTGTCGCCCTGCTTCATGCCGTGGAGGTAGTCCTCGCGTACATTGAACGTGAACCATACATCATTCAGGTCAGTAACGCTGGCGACAGGCGCTCCCTGGCCGACAAGCTCGCCGACCTTAGGGAAAAGAGCAGAGATGATTCCGTCAGCCGGAGCCGTAAGATACAGTTCGCTCAGATAAGACTCCACCTCCATCAACGCGCCGTTAGCCTGATCGACGAGAGCCTTGGCCGCAGCCTTGTCCTCCTCGCGCGCTCCGTTGACAGCCATGTCATACTGACTCTTGGCAGCCTTAGTCTGAGCGACGGAGGCATCGTACTTGGCCTTCACCTCGTCGTATTTCTGAGCCGCGATGACTTTCTGGTCATAGAGCTTCTGGATCCTGTCGAAAGACTTCTTCATCACGTCTTCCTGCACAAGAGCCTGCTGATAAAGCTCATAGGCTCCGGCGATCTGCTCCTTGCGGGCTCCGTTCTGAGCCTTTCTGCTCTGTGAGCTGGCAACCGCCTTGATGGCGTTGGCCTGCGCCAGCTTGGCACGTACCTCAGGAGAGTCGATGAGGGCGACGGTGTCTCCCTTGTGGACCATCTGGCCTTCCTTGACGTAAAGTTCCTCGATCCTGCCCGGAACCTTGCCGGACACACGATACTCACTGGCCTCTGCCTCGCCCTGAATCATCAGAGGCTTTGGTTTAGAGACGAAATAGCCGATGACAGCGATCAGAAGGATGATTACGATCAGCGCCACAATGCCAATCACAAGATTGTAGCTTTTCTTTTCCTTTTCCATAATATTCTTTGTTTTTTATTTTTATCCCTTAACTTATTTTGTCTGAGCATGGTTGTTGCCTTCGGCCTTATTCAGGTTGGCGGCAAGCATCTGGAGCTCGATTCCAGCGTCGATATATTCAGAATGAGCCTTCAGCCAAGCGGTCTGGGCGGCGAGAGCCGTGTTGGTTTCGATCACGCCTTCCTCGAAGCCGACAGTCGCGGTACGGAGGTTCTCCTCCGCGCTGGACAGGTTGTTTTGCGCCATCGTCAGCTTCTCGAAAGCCTCGCCTTCCTGCTTGCGCAACTGGGTGACCTGTAGATTGATGAGGTTCTTGGCATCTTCAAGCTGAGTTCTGTAGAGAGTGGCCTCGGCCTTTGCCTTGCGGGTCTTGCTCAAAGCCTCAAAGCCGTGGAATATAGGAATATTCACCATCACGCCGGCATTGAAGAATCCACCCCAGTCCTTCTGGAATCCATTCTTAATATTAGGATTGGTCACCGAATACGAAGCCATCAAAGCTATTTTCGGCATCATGTCGGCTCTTGCCACCCTGACTTTTCCGTCATAGATCTGAGACGCGAGTTCAAGGCTCTTTGTCTCCGGCCTGTCGGCATAGATCTGTTCGAGATCCTTGGCGGCACCCATCTGAGGGACAGGAATGTCGGAGAGGGTTTCGTCAGCAAGTACGATCTCAGTGCTGAGATCAAGACCTATCTGCTTGCAGAGAAGCATTTTGGCAAGAGTCAAGCCATTGTCTGACTTGGTTTTGAGCATGTCCGCCTCGTTGGCTTTCACCTTTATCTGGAGAGCGTCAGACTCCGTGGCCACGCCTTCCTTGACTGAAAGATCCACGTCATGCTCCATCTTGTGAAGAAGGTCGGCGTAGGCATCGGCAAGCTTCTTCTTGTTCGCGATGGAAACAATCTGCCAATATGCCTGATCAACATCAACTATAACCTGCTGGTACTGCTGGTCGTACTGGGTCTTTGACAGCTCTTCCGCCAATTTGGCAATCTTGTTGGCAGCTATGATCTTGCCTCCCACAAACACCGGTTGCTGAACTGTCACGGCACCTGCGAAAATGTTTTGCATATCCGGATGGAAAGCGTCATCGATCTCCTTGCCAAGGGCGTTGATTGTCTGTGACATATCCGTCTGCGAAAGCGCTCCGAGAACCGTCTGCCACATAGGGCTGTTGGCATATTCAAGAGCGGCCGCCGGATTGGATTTTATCGCGGTCATCAGTTCCTGAGCGAAACCTTGAGTCTGGGAATGTATGAGCGTTCCCATATTCCGGAGCTTCTGCGAGGTGGCGTCGCTGACAAGGGCGATGTCATTGGCGTTATAGATGTACGCGCCTGTCGCCGAGATATTCGGAAGATAATTCGCGAACGCTATCTTACGGTCATAGCCTGCCATTTCAATCTTGGTCTCGGCCTGTTTCAAGGTCTTGTTGTTCTCGATTGCCATTTCGCGGCACTGCTCCAGCGTCAACGTCTGCTGGGCATTCATCGCAACTGGCACAAGAGCCATAGCGACCAATGTTGAGATTTTGACAATGTACTTGTTCATATTCATAAATTTTTTGTTCTTCTTACAAGCGATAGGCTTCACTACAAATTGACTGCCAAATTATACCATTAGAATGAACGATTGGACTCTATGATTGTCAAAAGGTAGAATATTGCGAAATTTTGCAATGACAAGAATATTTCCTAATTTTGCCGCCAGACGCTAAAAACATTTTATGGAATGCCAGATTCGTTATTGAACATAGGTCTTAAACAGATCAGGAAACTCGTCCCCGTCCAGAACGAGATCCAGCTTGAAGATGATTTCTTCATCATGGACGTGAAGTATAGCGACAACCTTCAATTTCTGAAATATCCTTGCCGCAGCGATGCGTACATCGCTATTTTCTGCAAATCAGGAGAGTTGAACGTGGAGATCAACCTTCGGTCTTACAAAGTGGTCAAGGGTACGCTGTTCATCGGCACCCCAGGGAACATCATAAAGATAAACAGGCTGGGCAATGAAGGCGACAACGGATTCGAGTTCATTGTCGTGGCGATCTCCAAGGAGTATCTTTCCAGCATAAGTTTCGACTTTAAGAAAATTTTCGATGATCGGCTGAAATTGCTGACGGAGCCCTGCGTCCAGCTCGATGAAAGGAACATAGCATTCTGTACTAAATACTTGGATCTTATCGGAGATGTTCTGACTTCTGACGTGCCAAACAAAAGGGAGGCCGTGGGGTCATTGATCGCATCTCTGTTCTATGTTCTGGGCGGGCTGATGGAGAAAAGCGCGGTCAGAACCCCTGAATTGCCGGGAGCTGTCGTGAACACCCGTGTGAAACTGATCTTCGAGCATTTTATGGCGCTCGTCACGGAGCATCACACATCCGAGCGCAATATGGCGTTCTACGCCAGCCACCTTGGGCTCACCCCGAAATACTTGTCCAAACTCATCAAACAGGTAAGCGGACGCTCCGCCCCGGACTGGATCGACTCATTCGTCATTCTGGAAGCCAAGAATATGCTCAAGTACACTGACGACAG